>OFRC01000063.1_pt1 | contig 36691 bp, 48 predicted proteins | sample 1543051 | NCBI WGS metagenome assembly OFRC01 (sample SAMN07774231, study PRJEB24372) | wastewater metagenome
CGCGGATCGACCTGCTTCCTCAGTCCGACAACTTCCTGGCCGGTTCGGCCGTCTATCTCTACGGGGTGATCTGACATGGAACGACTCATCATCGACTGCTCCGACGGCACGACGACGGTCCAGGAGTTGACCGCCAAGGAGGAAGCCGAGTTCGTCGATCGGGCCGTGCCCGTACCCGATCAGCCGGATCCGGCGAACGTCGTCGCCGACCCCATTGACGCCTTCGCTGTCAAGCTCCGTGCCGAACTGCCGACGGCGACCACGCTCACGAAGCTACGGGCCGTCCTGTCAGATGCACTCGACGAGCTGGGCTGACACCGCCTGGCTCCCCACCGCGCTGTGCAGCGCCCCACCGGGCCTGATAGTATGGAGAACATCATGAAGCACGCACTCCGCAACCGCACCATCCGCCTCCGGGCGGCAGAAGACGGCACACCCGGTCTCCTGACTGGTGTTGCGACCGTGTTCGACACCCCCTATCGGATCGCGCCCCGGCGCACCGAGACCGTCACGCGTGAGACGTTCGAAACGTCGCTGCGCAACACTCCGGTCATCCCCATCTTCTGGGGACACGGCTGGGCCAAGGGCACCAACGAGACGCCGATCGGCGTCGCGCGCCTGCGGAACGACGACGGCGGTGTCACGATCCAGAGCGCACAGCTCAACATGGAGAACGACAAGGCCAAGGACATCTGGTTCGCCATGACGGCGGACGAGTCGGGCGAGGCGGCCCTGCGCGAGTGGAGCCTCGGCTTCCTCGCCTCCCAGGTCCGCCAACGGGAGGTCGACGGTACGCCGGACGACCTCATCGAGCGCGGCGACATCATCGAGGTGTCCGTCGTGCTTCGCGGCGCAGCCCCCACCTTCATGGGTGCGGACGGCTCCGCGTACGCCATGCGCGAGGGCGATTACCTCGCCCTCCGCGAGGCGGAGATCGACGCGGGCACGGTCTACACGGCCGACAGCCCCGCAGCCTCCGGCGCAGACGCCGGAGTCACGAACGAAGCGCCGGCCGCGTCCGGCGCAGAGACCGAGACGGAGACCTCCGAGGTCATCGTCGAGGAAACCTCGGAACCCTCCGAGGTGGAACTGCGACAGCTTCAGCTGCTGCAGAGCCCGGGATTCCGTGCCGCGGTGCGGGCCCAGATCACCGACACCGCCTGAGGAGGCACACATCATGGATTTCGAGACCGAAATCAAGCAGCTTCGCGCCAAGCGCGCGGATGCCACGACCCGCGAGGTCACCCTTCGAAGCGATGCGGACACGCTCGTCGAGAAGCTCCGCGGCGAGGGCACCAACCCCCTGACCGACGCCACGGCGTTCGAGCAGGTCGACAAGGCGTATCTCCGGGCCGATGAGGTCAAGGACGAGATCGCCGGTTACGACCGCGCGCTCTCCCGCGCCCTCGAGATCGCCGGCGAGAAGGCAGCCGAGCGCGGCCCCAAGGGCGGCAACGGCACCATCGAGACGCGCGAAGCGGCCACGGTCGCCCAGCGCTTCATGGCTCACGACCAGATCGTGCAGCTTCGCGAGTCCGGCGCCCTGCGCCACGACGCCCGCGTCGAGACGGCCCCCATCCAGGTCCTCACCCGTGACGAGTTCATGGACGGTCTGCGCCTGCGCACGACCATCGACAACTCCTCGGGCTCGGCCGGTGGCCTCATCTGGTCGGATCGTCGGCCCAACCTCGTCGTGCCGATCCCGCAGCGTCGGGTCCGGCTCCTCGACGTGATCTCCATCGACAGCACCGACTCGGACACCATCGAGTACGTGCGGGAGACCACCCACACCGACGCCGCGGACGGCACGCCCTACGGCACCGCCCTCCCGGAGAGCGCCTACGGCTACACCAAGGACAACACGACCGTCGTTCGCGTCGGTCACTGGGTCCCTGCGACCAAGGGCGCCCTCGCGGACGCCGGCCAGATGCGCGGCATCATCGACCGCAACCTCATGCAGGGCCAGACGCGCGAGATCGAGCGTCAGGTCTGGAACGGCGGCGGCGGCAACGACCTCACCGGCTTCCTCGGCCAGGTCACCAACACGCAGGCCCGTGGTTCGGACTCGTACCACGACGCCTTCCACAAGTCGATCACGAAGCTCCGGCTCCTCGAGATCGACGACCCCACGGCGTTCGTCATCAACCCGACCGACTACGAGACCATCGTGCTCGAGAAGGACAACGACGACAACTACATCAACCGCCGCGGTGTGACGGAGATCAACTCCCTCTGGGGCATGACGCCGGTCGTCACGACCCTCGCCGCCTCGGGCACCGCGGTCGTCGGCGACTACTCGCAGATCGTCCTCTACGTCCGTGAGGGCGTCGTGGTCGCGGCCAGCGACTCGCACAGCGACTTCTTCCTCAAGGGCCTCGTCGCGGTCAAGGCCGAGGGTCGCTACGCCTCGGTCGTGCTGCAGAGCCGAGCGTTCTGCAAGGTCACCGGCCTCTAAGCCGGCGGCACGCCAACAACTGAAGAACACCTGAACGGGTCGTCGCCGAAGGCGGCGGCCCGTTCTCGTCTTAGAAGGACACACCATGCGCGCACTGCTCAACCAAGACTTCAAGGTCCGGCTCCGGGTCGAAGACGAGGGCGGCATCCTCGTTAACGCCGCCGCCCACCCGAGTCTGACCGTAGCCTCTTCTGCCGGAGACCCCGTGACCGTCATCACCCCCGCAGACCACGAGGCCACCGGCCTCTACGCCTGGGAGATCCCGCCGCTCACCACGCTCGACACCTACACGCTGAACTTCAGCTGGCAGGTGTCCGGCTCGTCGCACACCCGCCTCAAGAGCGACAAGATCAAGGTCGTCCGCGACCGCGTCTGCCCCCTGTGGATGTACCGCGAGGACTCCGAGCTCGCCGAGATCTCGACGCTGCGCATGCTTCGCCTCAGCGACGCCGTGGACGAGTGGCTCGAGTCCGCCCTTCAGTTCGCGCCTGTGGAGACCGCGTTCGAAGAGGCATTCATCGTCCCCCGTGACACGGCCCTGCTCCGGGTGCCGGACGCCAAGTTCGTCGAGTCGGTCACCGGCGTGACCTGCGGCAAGCACGTCTTCACTCAGACCGAGCTCGACGATCTCCGCATCACGCAGGGCCGCATCGAGCGCGGCCACACGGGCTGGGGCTTCCTGACCGGGACCTCCAACGCCGCAGCGTGGCAGAGCGGGGACCGGGTGCTCGTCCGCGGAACGCACGGCCCGCGTCCGGATTGGACGGCTGGCGTGCCCGAGGATCTGCAGCGGTGCGCGGTCATCCTGGGCCGCTACGCCAACCGCCAGGCGAACTACCCCGAGCGTGCCCGCCAGGTCGTCACCGACGGCGCGATGATCACGTTCTCCATGCCCTCCCCCGACAAGCCCACCGGCCTCCCCGAGGTCGATCTCGCCGTGACGCGCTACCGCGTGCAGGGCGCGGTATAATCAACCCAAGCCACTCGTACACGAAGGACAGACAACCATGATCCAGGATCGCATCACTCAGATTGCGCTGGCGAAGCAGACGGCTCTGAGCTCGCCTGCATCGAGCGGCGCGTACCAGATCGGCGTCAACTCCGGCTCCGTCGCCACGGCGGAGGTCAGCGAGGATGCGCTGCCCATCACCTGGGCATCCCGCACCGGCGAGGGCTTCGACCGCGCCACGATCACGCCCGGCTCGTCCTTCGAGACGCTCGCCATGCCACGCTCGATCGGCCTCCTCCTCAAGGCGGCCCTCGGCACCGAGCAGGTCACGCCCGGTACCCCGAACGTCCACACGTTCACGCAGGCCATCACGGCCGCGCTCCCGTACCTGACCATCTTCGCCCGCAAGTCGGCGGAGTATTACAAGGTCGGCGACTGCGCGATCTCCGAGCTGGAGATCACCTGGGAGGGCACCAAGGCGGTCGTCGTCAAGGTCACCGCCATGGGCTGCACCTACGAGTTCCTCGCCGCGCCGTTCACCGCGGCGTACGACGAGCGCCCGCAGTGCGCGGACGGCGTCTTCAAGGGTGCCGGCGGCACGTTCACGGTCAACGGCGTCGCAGCCGTGGTCGAGGGCGGCTCCATCAAGATCAGCAACAACGTCGAGCCGGTCTTCGGCTCCAACAACCTGACGCCCGCCGATGTCTTCCCGGCCATGCAGCAGGTCGACGTCTCGCTGAACGTCGTGCCCAACAACCTCCAGGACTTCCGCAAGGTCATCACCGGCCAGGCGGCCGGCACGAGCCTCGTCCCGGACCCGTTCTTCGGTACGTGCGTCGTCAAGTTCCTCGCCAAGGACGTCAACACCCTGACGTTCAACGGCAACAACGTCCGGTGGCTCACCGAGTTCCCCGACACCAACGCCGAGGGCGGTCCCGTCAAGATCACCCTCGAGGGCTCCACGTCGCAGGCATGCGGCGGCGGCGAGCCGTACAGCTTCGTCCTCGAGAACGACGTGGTCGCGGCCTACTAGGCCCATCCTGCACCAACGCTCCTCGGTGGGTAAACTGCGTGAGCCGCCTGGCCCCCGTTAACGGGCTACCCCAACCAACCAGCAATCAGAAGGAACCAGCAACATGAAGATCAAGTTCGACCTCGGCAACGGCCCTCAGGAAGTCGACCGCGTCGGTCTCGGAGACATGGTGGCGTTCGAGCGCCACTTCCAGCTCCCCGCCACGGTCATGGAGCCGGAGACGGAGCGCGTCCTCGGTCCCGACGGCGAGCCCGTCCAGGACACCAACGACGACGGCACGCTCCGCGTGAACAAGGACGGCGAGCCCGTCTGGAAGCTCCGCATCCTCGGCGAGCAGAAGATGGAGTGGATCGCCTACCTCGTGTGGCGCTCCGCCCGTCGCCAGGGCCTCATCTCCAAGGAAGCCCCGTTCGACGAGGACTTCCTCGACTCGATCGAGGACTTCGGCATGGAGGCGGAGGAAGGTGACGGCGAGGGGGAAGCCTCGGCCGCGGAGACGACGGCGTAACCGTTGTCATCGCGGCTGTCGCCGTAGACACCGGCATCGACCCCCGGTTCTTCCTCAGCGAGGATCTTGGCGAGCAGTACCTCGCCGAAGCGATCATCAGGTTGGTGAAGGACCGGGCAGAGGCCCAGAATGCCGAAGAACGCAGACAGCGGCTTCGGCGGCAACTAGGGAGTTGAAGTGGCATCGACGCCGGGATACGTAATCGAAGTTGACGGCCTCGCCAAGCTCATTGCTGAGCTTGGCGAGTCCGTCGTTGAGAGCGAAGTCGTTATCCAGAAGGCGCTCGACACAGCGGCCTACCTGGTGGGCGCCGACCAGCGTGTGCTCATGAAGAAGAAGTTTGTGTTGAACCAGTCCGACCGTACAGGCGCGCTGCTGCAGAGCGCCTACGTGAACACCTCGGGCAAGCTCGCCGAGGTCGGCATCAAGGGCGAGGGCGCTGGCGGCGTCCGCTACTACGGATGGTGGGAGTTCGGCGGTGACAACCGGTCGCCGCGCGGGGCCTCCTACCGCGAATACCTGAGCACCGGCCGAACCCTGTACCCGGCGCTCGGAATGAACCAGGCTAAGATCCGCGCTCTCATGGAAGCAGCGGCAGCCAAGATCGCGAAGAGGTACCTCTGATGTCGAACGTAGTGATCCGCTTCATCGGTGAGAACACCTCTCTTCGGCGTGCGTTCGCCCAGGCGACGAGCGATGCCGTCAAGTTCAAGGGGACGGCTGCCGGCCTGTCCGGTTCGATGATGGAGATCGGCTCGTCCATGATGGGGATCGGCTCGTCCATCACCCTGGCCACCCTGCCCATCGCGGGTCTCCTCGGCGTCAGCGTGAAGCTGGCCACCGAGTACGAGGACTCCGTCAACAAGATGACCCGGCTCGCGGGTGTCTCCGCCGGCCAAGCCAAGCAGTGGTCCGGGGAGATCCTCAAGCTGTCCAAGGACGTGGGCGTCGGGCCGAACGAGCTCGCCGAGGCCCTGTACTTCGTCGCGTCGTCGGGTGCTCCCGTCGAAGAGGCGATGAACATCATCGAGGTCGCGGCCAAGGGTGCGGCCGTCGGCATGGGCGACGTGAAGGTCCTGGCCGACGCGTTCACCTCGGTGGTGAACGTCTACGGCAAGGAGAACATCAACGCGGCCAAGGCCGGGGACATCCTGACCGCCGCCGTCCGAGAGGGCAAGGGCGATGCCAACGAGTACGCGCGCACCATCGGCCGCATCACCCCTGTCGCGAAGCTGCTCGGCGTCGGGTTCGACGAGGTCGCCGCCGCCATGGCCGTGACCACGAACCGCGGTCTGTCCACGGCTGAGTCTGCCACGGGTATCCGGCAAGCGTTCCTGGCATTCGTCAAGCCCACAGCCGGCGCGCGCAAGGAAGTCGAGAAGATGGGGGGCTCGTACGACGAGCTCCGCAAGATCCTCTCCGAGCAGGGTCTGCTCGCCGGCTTCCGGAAGATGAACGAGCTCGCGGGCGGCAACAAGGAGACGCTCGCCAAGCTGTTCCCGAACGTCCGTGGCCTCAACGCCGCGCTGCTCCTCATGGACGAGCAGGGCGCCTCCAAGACGAACGAGATCTTCAAGGAGGTTGCCAACAGCACGGGCAGCCTGGACGACGCGTTCCAGAAGGCCGAGAAGACGTCCAAGTTCAAGTTCAACAAGGCGCTCGCCACCCTCAAGACGGTGGGCATCGAGATCGGGCAGAAGCTTCTGCCGCCCCTCGCGGACGCCGCGACCTGGGTCGGCAAGCTCGCCTCCAAGTTCGGGGAGCTGAGCCCCACGGTGCAGACGGTGATTGCTGGTGTCGCCGTTGGTGCCGTGGTGCTTGGCCCCCTGGTCATGCTGGTCGGCGCCCTCGTCACCGGCATCGGCGCGCTGCTCTCTCCTGTCGGCCTCGTCATCATCGGCATCGCGGCACTCGCCGCTGGTGCCGTCTACCTGTACAAGAACTGGGAGCCGTTCCGCAAGATCGTCGACCAGATTGGCGGCGCCCTCGTCGACTTCTGGAACGTTGTCAAGGTCGAGTTCCCCAAGGGCCTCAAGCTCATCCGCGACGTCTTCAACGACCCGTCCGTGGCCGATGGCTTCGACGGCTGGGTCGGCGGCATCCTGACCGTGGTCGGCGCTGTCGGAGACTTCGTGCGCGCCATCCCCGGCGCGGTGCGCGAAGTCAAGGAATGGTTCCAGACGAACAAGCAGACGTTCGTCGACTTCAAGGACGACGTGGTCACCATCTTCTGGAACGTCGTGGCCGGCATCCAGCTCTTCATCGAATCGGTCATCACCCTCCTGACCCCGTTCGCGATGTTCTTCGTGGACATCTTCAATCGGATCAAGGACCCGATCGTCAACGCGTTCACCGGCATCTGGGATGCCATCACCCAGATCTTCCGCTCCGTGTGGAAGATCATCCAGGGCCTCTGGGACATCATCTCCGGTGCGTTCACCGGCGACTGGAGCAAGGTCTGGAACGGCATCAAGCAGGTGTTCAGCGGTGTCTGGGAGGGTATCCTCGGCATCGTCAAGCTGGTGCTCAACACCATCGGCGCGGTCATCACGTTCGCCCTCGGAGTCATCACCTCGGTCTGGGGCTACACCTGGGGCGGTCTGAAGACCGCAGCCGAGTGGATCTGGGGCGGCATCAAGGCATTCTTCGGCAAGGTCTGGGACTGGATCGGCAAGCCTGTCGTCGACGCCGTCGTCACGGCCAAGGACTTCGTGGTCGGTATCTGGAACAGCATCGTGGACTTCGTCACCGGGCTGCCCGGCAAGATCGGCTCCGCAGCCTCCGGCATGTGGGACGGCATCAAGGACGCGTTCAAGTCCGCGATCAACTGGATCATCGACAAGTGGAACGGCATCAGCTTCGGCATCCCGAAGCTGGACCTCGGTCCGCTCGGCTCGATCGGCGGCGGCAACTTCCGCGTGCCGCAGATCCCGCGCCTGGCAGAAGGCGGCATCATCAAGCACGAGATGCTGGCCATGCTCGGTGACCGCCGCTACGGCGACCCCACGGAGATCGTGTTCCCCAAGGCCGATCCCGCCCGCGGCTATTCGCTCCTCGACTCTGCCGGCGTTCCTCCGCGCGGAGACAGTGGCGACGGTGGCAGCGGCATCACAATCATCCAGCACATCACCGCCAACGACCCCAAGGCCGCGGCGCGGGAGATGGGGCAGGAGGCCCACTGGGCCAGCCTGACCACCATGAAGGGACGGCGTCCGTCGTGAGCACACTCGACTACAACTTCAACCTGGACGGGGCCCTGGAGCTCGGAACCGGCACTCCGTACATCGTGACGGAATGGGCCGGCTACGGCATCCAGGGTCTCCGCACGTCCGATGACCCGCGGCCGATGGACCACGGCTCGGACACGGGGCCCGAGTACCTCAACTCTCGCGTTCTCACGCTCAAGGTGACGGCCCGGGGCGAGAGCGCGTCTGGCTGTGCCGGGAGCGTGGACGCACTATTGGCCGCGTGGTTCCTGGATAGCACGCTGGACGGGTACGGGGCGCGCCGACAGCTGAGCCTCAAGATGCCCGGCTACGCGGAGCGCGTGCTGTTCGGAAGGCCGCGGCGCAACACGTTCGACATGACCCGCATCAATGGCCGTCGCGCGGACGGCGAGCTCGAATTCTTCGCGCCCGACCCGCGCTGGTACTCGGCCTCGATCCAGTCCACCATCATGAACCTGTCGCAGGCCGTGAGCGGCCGTGGCTACAACCGTTCCTATAACTACGGCTACGGCGGTGCGATCTCCACGGACTCGTTCCCCGCGATCAACGCCGGCACGTTCCCCACGCTGCCCACCATCATCATCACGGGGCCGGTCACGAACCCGTCCATCGTCAACACCACGACGGGGCTGAGCATCAAGTTCTTGATCACCGTCGATGTGGGAGACACCTTGACCGTGAACTTCGCGGACCGGACCGTCATGCTCAACGGCACGGCGTCTCGGTTCTACTCCAAGCTCGGGGACTTCTTCGAACTCGTCCCGGGACTCAACTCCCTCAAGTACGTCGCCAACGCCTACAGTGCCTCATCCGCCACTGTGTCGTGGCGCGATGCCTGGATGTAACCCGCAAGATAGGATAGACCCTCATGACCGAGCGCACACCACCACTCAACCTCCAGAATGCGACCACGCACACCGCTGCCGGTGACCGGGCGCTTCTCTTCTCGTTGTACAACGGTAAGGAGGGGCTGACCACGACCACCGACCTGGCGGTCACACAGAACGGCTCGCCCAACATGTCCGTCAACGTCGCGGCTGGGCGTGCCCTGGTCCTCGGTGACGACAACTCCGACCAGCAGCTCTACCACGTGTGGAACGACGCCGTGGTCAACAAGACCATCGCGGCCGCCGACCCCACCAACCCGCGTCGCGACCTTGTCGTCGCGGAGGTGCGCGACACGCTGTACGGCGGCGCGGCCAACGACTGGCGCTTGCGCGTGGTCACGGGCACGCCGGCTGCTTCGCCCGCGGATCCCGCCACGCCCAACAACGCCCTGGTCCTGGCCCGCGTGGCTGTGGCCGCTGCTGCCTCGTCGATCACGAACGCCAACATCACGGCGCTGGCCACGGTGACCAAGCCGTGGCATACCGCCTGGGGTGAGGTCGCCCAGACCGTGCAGACGTCCAACGGCACGACGCTGACCACGTCCTTGGGTGATGCCGGCCTGTCCGTCACGTGGACGGCCATCCCCGGTCGTCGCTACCGGATCGAGATGGACGCGGTGCTCTTCGGCGGCACGGGCACGGGCATCGTGTCGATGTACATCACCGATGCTTCTGGCAACAGCAAGGCGCGTGGCATCTTCCACACCACGACGCCGAACCAGTACGGCTCTCTCATGATGGTCGCAGAAGAGTCGGGCCTGAGCGGGTCGACGACTCGCAAGATCATGGGTGTTCTGCCATCTGGCACCGGCGGCGTGCTCACCTCGACCGGTGCGTCGAACCCCAACTACCTCAGCGTGTACGACATCGGTCCCGCCTGATGGCCAAGTACACGTACGTCCTTGCCGACCTCATGTCGGGCACCATCAAGGAAGAGGTGCCCCTCAGGTCTGTCAGCTGGGGACACGACCGCAATCGCGCGGGAGCACTGACTGCCTCCATCGACCGCCGGCACCCCAAGGCCACACGCGGCAACTTCGACCCGTCGCGCACGGCTCTGTACCTGCTACGGCAGGTGCCGGGGTCGGTGCCGGTCTGCGTGTGGGGAGGCATCATCTGGACGGTGCGCTCGAACGGTGACGGCCTCAACATCGGGGCGAACACGTTCTGGTCGTACTTCAACCGCCGCTACCTGCGCCAGAGCTTCGACTACCGCACGGTCCCCAAGGACCCGGCGGCAGTCGCCCGCGAGTTCCTCGACTACGCACAGTCTCCGAGCTTCAACCCGGGCGGTGACATCGGCATTCTGAATACAGGCACAACGCTGACCGGCGGCACCATCGCGCGCGTGTGGTTCGGCTACGAGCGGAAGAACCTGGGCGCCGCAATCGAGGCGCTGACCGACAACGCCTTGTCGTTCGACTTCGACATTACGGTGTCCTACGACTCCAGCACAAACACGTTCACCAGGAACTTCGAGATCTGGGCCCCGCAGCGCGGGCGCCACACCGGCATCGTCTGGGAGATCGGGCAGCATTGCGAGCTCGGCGAGTACGGGCTCGATGGCACGAAGCAGGCGAATGCGTGCAACGGCATCGGCGCAGGTGATGCGGACGACATGCTTCTCGTCACGGCGTCTGACCCCAACCAGCTCGCGTCCAGCACCAACACGACGGGCTACCCCCTTCTCGAGGACACGACCATCTACAAGGACATCAGCGACCCGGGGCACCTGCGCCAGGTGCTGGAAGCTCGAATGGAGCAGCGCAACTTCCCGATGGCTATGCCCAACGTGTTCTTGCGTGACGTGCCAGACTCTGGCGTCGGCAGCTTCGTCACGGGGGATTACATCACCCTCCGCGGTGGCGACGGTTTCACGACGTTCGACCGCGAGTTCCGCATCGACAACTACGAGGTCTCCGTCACTGACGAGGGGCAAGAGCGGACCAAGGTCGAGTTCGTCAAGTCGGGCGTTGAAGAAGAAGCCCCCGGGCTGGAGGAGTAACGATGGCGAACCCATCAGGAGACGTGTACGAAGACATCGCGGAGCTGTACCGCATCGTTGAAGGGCTGGCGAGCGCCGCGCGCATGCCCCAGTACTCCGCAGACGCGAGCCGGCTCCAGGCAATCTCCGACGACTCCGGCATCACCAGCGCGGCACCCGCGGCGTGGGGAGACCTGACCGGTGGAGCTGGTGGCTTGACCATCGGCGCGCGCGTGCCTGTTTCAGGCAAGATCCTCGTGTCGTTCGGCGCCTACCTCGGGGCCAAGACCACTGCGTCGGCGTTCGGGCTCTGGGAGAACGTGGCCATGGGTATCTTGGTAAAGGGCGGACCGGACGGTCTCGTCCCGCCGGCCACCACGCTCCACCTGCCGCAGATCAGCGCCGCCTACAACTACGTCGAGGGCACTGCAACTGTGCCCGTCCGCTCACAGGTCAGCGTGGCGGGCTCGTTCGTCCTCGACTGCACGGGCTACGACAAGCTACAGCTCGACGCGCAGTTCATCGCAGCCAACAAGGTCCAGTCGGCGGCGACGTACGTCCTTGCGCCGTGGATGCACTGCCAGCCTTTGTAATCCGCTCCGCGACGCGCGCAACCGCGCGGTACGAAATGGTAATATCCATGCATGGATCCGGTCACCGCAATCATCACACTGGTCGTCGCCGTCGTCGGAGCGAGTGGAACTTTCTACGCTACCGTATCCTCGAACAGGAAGACGCGGCGTGAGAACGAGGAGCAGCACGGGGCTTCCAAGGAAGCCCTATCTCACCTTGTTGGCGTCGTGAGCCAGATGAACGGTACAGTGCTCAATGTCGACAGCAAGGTCGACTGGATCGGCGAGCGCGTGGCGGTCGTCGAGCGCACCGTAGGAATCGAGGCGAGGCCACCGGTCATCGTCGTACACAACCATCAGAAGGATGACACACATGCCTACGGCACCCAAGCAGACGACGGACAAGCCCACAGCGGAGGATCGGCTTCGGGCGAGGAACGTTGAGCTCGAGCGGGAAAGGGACCGGCTGAAGTCCGCGCTGTCCCACTCGGTCAACGAGGTCGGCGAGCTGCGCCACTTCCTCGACCGGTACTCCTCGATCAAGAGCCGCGACATGCGGATCCCGGCCTGGCTCAAGGCCAAGGCGTCGGGCAAGACGCACCACGCCACCCCCGTGCTCTGCCTCTCCGACCTCCACCTCGACGAGGTCGTCGAGTCCGCGGAGATGGACGGCGTCAACGAGTACAACCGCGAGATCGCCGAAGAGCGTCTGCACGAGGTCATCGAGTCCACCATCAAGCTGGTGCGGGACTACATCGGCGGCGTCGAGATCGACGGCATCGTCGTGGCCATGCTCGGCGACCTCATCACCGGTGACATCCACGAGGAGCTCGCCCGCACCAACGTCGCCCCGGTCCCGGCGTCCATCGTCCACTGGGTGCCGCTGCTCGCCGCGGCGCTGAAGCGCCTTGCCGACGAGTTCGGCCACGTGTTCGTCCCCTGCGTCGATGGCAACCACGACCGCACCCAGAAGAAGACGCCCAGCAAGAAGCGCGCCGAGTCGTCGTTCGCCTGGATCATCTACAACTGGCTGGCCGACACCCTGTCCGACGACGACCGGATCACGTTCTCCATCACGCCGGCCGCCGAGCAGATCGTCACGGTCTACGACACGCACTTCCTGCTCTCGCACGGGGACTCCTTCCGCTCGCAGGGCGGCGTCGGCGGTCTGTACCCGTCGCTCCTCAAGTGGCTGCTCCGCCGCAAGGACTACTACTCGCAGACGGGCAACCGCTTCGACATCGCCCTCCTCGGGCACTGGCACCAGCTCCTCTGGGGCCGGGACTTCGTGGTGAACGGCTCCCTCAAGGGCTACGACGAGTACGCCCGCAACGGCGGCTTCGGCTTCGAACGCCCACAGCAGGCCCTGTTCATCGTGACGCCGGAGAACGGCGTCGTGCAGCGGCTCCCCGTCTTCGCCGACTGACGCGTCGTCGAGCGCGGGCGGGCACCTCAGCTGGTATCGTTGATCACATGAACCAGCCACTTGCCATCTACGTGAGCGGACCCTACACGGCAGACCCCGTGCAGTGCACCGCCCGCGCCATCGACGTCGGCCAGGTCCTGCTCCACGCAGGGCACGCGCCGTTCGTCCCGCACCTCTCCCACTACTGGGAGACCCTGCATCACGTGAACGACTACGAGTTCTGGATGCAGATCGATCTCGAGTGGGTCCGCCGCTCGGACGTGATCGTCCGCATTCCCGGCCAGTCCTCAGGCGCCGACCGGGAAGTCGAGCTGGCACGGGAGCTCGGGATCCCGGTATTCGAGTGGACGGACGCGCTTCGTCCGGAGAACGCCATGCCCGACGACATCCGCATCCTCGGGGCGTTCAACGCCTTCTGCGCGGCACGGTTCGGCGAGGACCGCCGCAACACGACCCTGCCATCGGTCCCGCCGGCCATCGACAACGCGCTGATGCGGATGCGCACCATCTTCGCATCCAAGAACGCGGACTACGCCGAGGGCTCCTGGGCATCGAACTTCGAGGACGTCGCGCGCCAGATGGCGTTTGGCCGGGCGGAGACCGCCGAAGTCCTCATCGCCGTGAAGCAGGCTCGCCTCCGCAGCCTGCGCACGAACGGGCGCTTGCCCGCCAACGAAGCGGTCGAGGACACGATCCTCGACCGAGCCGTATACGCCCTCATCGCACTCGCGATGCTGATGGAAGAAGAGACATCATGACACAGCCCACGCCCACCCCCGTGACCGAAGTCCAGATCACCCACCCCGTCGTCCCGTGGCTCACCGCCCCGCGCCGGCGCTGGCTCTACGGCGTCATCACCGCCGCACAGCCCCTGCTCGTCGCGCTCGCCGGCGCCAGCAGCTCCGTCGTCCCGCTCGTCGTGGCGACCGTCCTGGCCGTCATCGCCACCGGCACCGCGACCGCCCACACCAACCAGGCATGAGCATCGTCGTCATCGAGGGCCCGGACGGGGTGGGTAAGACCACCCTGGCCCGGGCCTACGCCGATCTGACCGGCGCCCGCTACCTGCACGCTTCAGCCCCGACCGCGCACCCGCTCGTGGAGTACGTCGCCCCTCTCCGGGACGACGTCGACTACGTTCTGGACCGCTGGCACCTGGGCGAGCTCGTGTACGGCCCCATCGTCCGAGGCAAGTCCGGCCTCACCCACCAGCAGTCGCACGCCATCGAGCAGATGATGATCGAGCGCGGCGCGGTCCTGGTTCACTGCAACGGGCCCTACGACAAGATCGTCGCACGGCTTCGCGGCCGCGGCGAGGAGCCGCACAAGACCCTCCGGCAGGAGGCGACCGCGTTCAAGCTCCACGTCGAGCGCTCGTACCTACCCCTACTCCAGTCGCCGATCGGCATGGAGATCACACCCGAGGAGATCCGCGATGCTGTGGCGAGTACCTGACCTGAACCGCGGCTGGCTCACCGTCGTCGATGACGTCCGCGAGTTCGGCGAGCCCGTCGCACCGCGCGACCAGCCGACCCGTGAGGTCCTGGGCGCGACGATCGTGGTGGAGGACCCGACCAACGTCCTCCCCCTCGGCGTGACCCGCAATGCCCACCTGCCCATCGCCGCCGCCGAAGCCCTCCAGCTGATCGGCGGCGTCTCTCATCCCGAGCTCATGTGCAGGATCGCCTCGAAGTTCCCGAACTTCATGGACGGCGGCGTCTTCCACGGTGCGTACGGACCGCGCGTCCGACCCCAGCTCGCCAGCGTCGTCCGCCGGCTGTCCGCGGACAAGGACACACGGCAGGCCCTGCTCACCATCTGGGACCCCGCGCTGGACGCCCACACCGACGGGCTCAAGGACTACCCATGCACGATCCTGATGCACTTCATGATCCGCAAGGACCGCCTGGTCCTGCACACGACCATGCGGAGCAACGACGTCTACTGGGGTCTGACGTACGACGCCTTCCAGTTCACGCAGCTCCAGCTGACCGTGGCCAACGCCCTCGGACTGGAGGCCGGCCCGTACTACCACCACGCCAACAGCCTGCACATCTACGAGCGGGACTTCGAGGCGCACGACAGCATCCTCCCGATCATGATCGATCCTCCGCGCCAGCCCCTGTGGCTCAAGGGTCTCAAGGGCTACGGCCCTACGCCGCTCGATAAGTTCGAGATGGCTGCCTTGACCGCTCGCTCGATCCTCGCCCACGGTGTGGACATGGAGACGGACCACTGCACCGACACCGAGTACTGGTACGGCGCGATGATGGCGAAGTACATCGATGATTGATGACGACGGCGGTGTCTTTCTGATCGAGTCCTGGGATGAGGCGGCGGAGTTCAAGCGGTGGCTTGGCGAACGTCGCCCCGTCCTGGCGTGCGATACAGAGACCTCGGGGTTCGACTGGTGGCGGGGCGACTTGCGGCTGGTACAGTTCGGCGACGCCCGTACCGGATGGAGCATCCCCTGGGACGAGTGGCGCGGCATGATCAAGGAGGTGCTGCGGGATTACGAGGGCGACCTCGTGTTCCACAACGCCAAGTTCGACCTCCACTGGCTCATGCAGAACGGGTGCGAGGTTCCGACCCGCTTCGTCCACGACACCGCTGTCCAGTCCAAGCTCCTCAACCCGCTCGCCCGCGCAGACCTCAAGGGCGTGGCGCAGCGACGGATCGACCCGCGCTCCGGCGCCGGCCAGTCCGAGCTGAAGAAAGCGATGACCCGCGCGAAGTGGGACTGGGGCAACCTGCCCGTGGACTTCGTGGGCTACTGGGCCTACGGCGCACTCGACACGGTGCTCACCGCCCACCTCCACGAGGACATGTACCCCGAGGTGAGCAGCGGCTACCGCTACGTCTACGACCTGGAGATGGCGAACATCGACATCCTCAGGCGGGTCGAGGAGCGCGGCATGCGGGTCGACCTCGACTACTGCGCGGATCAGCAGGAGAAGTTCGGCGAGTACGCCGAGGAAGCCAAGGCGTGGCTCAAGACCACGTACGACTGCGCGGCGACGGGCAAGAGCCTAGCGACCGCACTGCAGCGCGAGGGCATCGTGCTGACGAAGCAGACGGACACGGGCGGCTGGTCCACGGACAAGGAAGTGCTCGAAGCCATCGACCACCCTCTGGCCGTTACGGCCCTCAAGGTCCGATCGGCCCAGAAGCTGGCGAAGTCGTACTTCGGTAAGTACCTCGAGCTCGCGGACGGCGACATCGTCCATCCCGGCATCAACCCGATGGGGGCCAAGACCGGGCGCATGTCCATCAGCGACCCGTCCATGCAGAACCTCCCACGCGGCCGCCGCGTGCGCGACGCCATCATCGCCCGCGAGGGCCACACGCTCTTCGGCATCGACTACGAGCAGATCGAGATGCGGCTCATGACGCATCTGTGCCAGGACCCGGGCCTCATCGCGGCGTTCGAGTCCGGCATCGACTTCTTCATGAGCATGGCGCAGCAGATCTACCGGGACCCCGATATCACCAAGGACGACCCGCGCCGTCAGGTCACGAAGTCGACCATGTACGCCAAGGCGTTCGGCGCGGGCGTCCGCAAGTTCTCCCAGACGGCGGGCATCAGCGAGGCCGAGGGCAAAGTCTTCAACACGATGCTGGAGTCCACGTTCCCCGGCATGCCGCAGTTCGCGAAGCGCATCCAGCGCGAGGCCGTCGCCCGCAAGGTCGGCGGCGGCAACCCGTATGTGAAGACGCAGTTCGGGCGCAGGCTCGAAGTCGAGTACGCGGACCAGGCCTACAAGCTGGTCAACGCCCTCATCCAGGGCACGGCGGCTGACATCCTGAAGAACGTCATCTGGGAGCTGGACCAGGCTGGACTCACCCAGTATCTGGTCCTGCCGGTCCACGACGAACTCATCTTCGACATCCCGAATTGGGAGCTCGACGAAGTTGTCCACGAAGTCTCCGAGGTCATGCACCGCGGAGAGTACACCATCCCCCTCGCAGTCGATGGCCACACCGGCCAGCGCTGGGGAGAGCTGAAAGGCTGACATGAACCACATCATCGCCGTCGACCCCGGCGGAACGACGGGCCTCGCATTCTGGTCTCATCCGGACTGCCAGACGCCGTTCAAGGACGAGCCGCGCGAGCGGCAGCACAAGGACCAGATGCTCGAGGACATCGGGGGCTGGAGCCAGCGCCTGGGCGGCAGCCTGACCGTGGTCTGCGAGAAGTACACCATCACGAGCCGCACCGCGAAGCTGTCACAGCAGACGGACGCGCTCAAGATCATCGGCGTGCTGGAGTACTTCCAGCACCTCTACGGCATCCGCGTCGTCATGCAGACCCCGGCAGACGCGAAGCGGTTCAGCACGGACGCCCGCCTCAAGGCGGCGGACCTGTGGCACCCCACCAAGGGCGGACACGCCAACGACGCCTGCCGTCACCTGTTCATGTACATGGTCAAGCACGGCCTCATCAACATCGGAGAAGTCGATGCTCGCAGAACTTGAGAACGACAGGATCATCCTGCACACGGACTTCCGGGACAGCGACCTGGCCAAGGCCGTCCCCGGTACCACCTTCCGACAGGGACGGTGGTCACTGCCGGTCTCCTGGGCGAACTGCCTCTGTCTGCGCGGAGTCTTCGCGGAGCGGCTGGAGATCGGCCCCGCCTTGGAGAAGTGGGCGCAAGCCGAGGTTGACACCCGGATCCAGCCGGCTCTGGCAGCTAGGGAACGTGCGATGGATCCCGGATTGGACGCCCCCGGCGACCCGAGGCTGTACCCGTACCAACGGACGGGCGTCGAGTTCATGCGGGCGGCTGGAAGCGCGATCATCGGAGATGACATGGGCGCGGGCAAGACGTTCATGTCGCTCGCCGCTGCCGAGAGCATGGACACCTGGCCCGTCCTGATCGTCTGCCCCAACACGCTGAAGACCAACTGGCGTGAGGAGATCGAGAAGTGGTACCCGGAGCGGACCGTGCAGGTCGTCGACGGCGGCGTCGTGGGCCGCCGGAAGCAGCTGGCCACCCCTGCCGACTACTACATCGTCAACTGGGACGCCCTCCGCTTCCACTCGAAGCTGTCGGGCTACGGCTCCATGGCGCTGACCGCGAAAGAGAAGACGCCGGGCGAGCTCAACCGCCCCTGGGGCATGGTCATCTGTGACGAAGCGCACCGCGCCAAGGACCCCAAGGCCAAGCAGACGCGAGCGCTCTGGGCCATCGGCGAGTCCGCGCGGCACCGCTTCGCACTCACCGGGACTCCCGCGCCGGAGAACCCCGCCAACTTCTGGACGCTGCTGCGCTTCGTCTCCCCCGACGAGTGGCCTGCCAAGAGCAAGTTCATCGACCGCTACTGCATCACGGCGTGGAACGGCTGGGGCGGGATCGACGTCATCGGCATCCGCCCCGAGCTGCGCGACGAGTACAACAAGGTCGTCCAGCCCCGCTTCCTGCGCCGGCTCAAGGCCATGATCCTCCCGCACCTGCCCGAGAAGATCGAGACGACCCGCTTCGTCGAGATGACGGCGGCCCAGAAGAAGTCGTACAAGCAGATGGTCAAGGACCAGATCGCCGAGCTGGAGGGAGGCACGCTCGTCCAGTTCGACGGGCTCTCCATCCACACGCGGCTGTCGCAGTTCGCCTCCGCCAACATGATGATGGACGAGGCCGGCCAGGTCCACCTCACCGACCCGTCGTGCAAGGTCGACGAGCTGATGCTGATGCTGGAGGAGCTCGGCGATGAGCCCGTCGTGGTGTTCGCCCAGTCCGCGCAGCTCATCCAGCTCGCCGAGCGCCGTCTGGCGAAAGAGGAGATCAGCCACGGTACGATTGCCGGGTACGTTGACGGAGAGACCAGGGACTGGGCAAAGCGGGCGTTCATGGACGGCCGCATCCGGGTCCTGCTCCTGACGTACGGCGCTGGTGCCGAGGGGCTCACGCTCACCCGGGCCAAGACCATGGTGATGATGCAGCGCGCGTATAGCTTCATCAAGTGGAAGCAGGCGCTGGACCGCATCCACCGCCCCGGGGCTGAGATCCACGACAGCCTGCAGATCATCAGCCTGATCGCGCTTGGCACCGTGGAAGAGAAGATCGAGGCGAAAGTCGCCGGCAAGGAAGCGATGATGGAACAGGTCATCGGAGACAGAGAGGAACTGCTCAAATGGATGAGATCCGTCGCATAACCCAGTCCGAGCTCAAGGACTTCAAGCGGTGCCGTCGCAAGTGGTGGCTTCGCAACATCAGGAAGCTGAAGCTCGCGCGCGAGAAGAAGTACGGCGCGGCAGCTCTCGGCACCCGGGTCCACTTCGGCCTCGAGCTCCTGCCTCAGATCGGCCTGGAAGCCGCGCTCGCCCGCATGGATGCCAAGGCGCAGCAGGACCGGATCATGCTCCCCGAGCAGGAGGACAAGATCGCGAAAGAGGTCGTGCTCGCCAAGATCATGGTCGAGGGCTGTGTCCAGTGGATGGAGGAAGAGGGGATCGACGAGGACTACGTGCTCGTCGGCCCGGAGCACACGCTCTCCGTCCCGTGGGACGTCATCGATCCGCTCGGCCGGAAGCTGGAGCTGATCGGCAAGCTCGACCAACAGGTCGAGCGCCAGAGCACCAAGGAGCTGATGTTCCGCGACTGGAAGACCGTCGACGACTTCAGCCGTGTCCACCTGCTCCGCAACGACGAGCAGATGAAGCATTACGGTCTGCTCGAGCGGATCGCCGCACCGGCGCGCCGGACGGGCGGTGGCCTCTACACGATGCTTCGAAAGGTGAAGCGCACGGCTACGGCCAAGCCCCCGTTCTACATGATGGAGGAAGTCCGGCTCACGGATCCGATCCTGACGGACTATCTCGAACGGGTCATCGCCACGTCCGAGGACCTGCTGCGTGTCGAGGCGGCGCTTGCCGCCGGTGGTCGCCCCGCCTCGCTCGCCTACCCCAACCCCACGCGCGACTGCTCGTGGGACTGCGAGTTCCTCCCGGTCTGCGGGATGTTCGATGATGGCTCGGATGCGGAGGGCATGCTCAGCACGCTGTACGCCGTAGGGGATCCGCTCGCGCGGTACAGTGACGGCCATGACGACTGAAGCCGAACGCATCGCTCGGTTCCGCGAGACTCTTTGCCTGCTGGTTCACGGAGAACCTGGCGCGGGCAAGAGCTGGCTGGGACAGACCACCCCATGGCCACGCCTGGTCCTTGACGCGGAAGGCGGCTCGCGCGCTCCGAAGCGCGTGCTGCCCGATGGCCGCGTCGTCCGGATCAAGCAGATCACCTGGGACCCGCACAGCCAGACCGTGCCGACGCCGGGCACCTGCCCCGGCCCTGCCCTCGGGCAGAAGACGTGCGACCACGACAAGGACGCCGCGCACGACTACGCGTGGGAGACCTGCCGCGTGGTCGTGCTCCGCTTCGAGACCGTGCAGCGCGTGTACGAGTACCTCAACATCGGCGTCCACCCGTTCCGCAGCATCGTGCTCGACTCCCTCACGGAGATCCAGAAGCGCTGCAAGGACAGCATCCGCTCGGGCGACGAAGTCCTCGACCAGCGCATGTGGGGCATCATGCTCGACCGCATGGAGGGTCTGGTCCGCGCGTTCCGCGACCTCGTCTTCCACCCGGTCAAGCCCATCGAGTGCGTGGTCATCCTGGCCCTCACCAAGGAGACCAACTACAAGTTCAAGCCGGCCGTGCAGGGTGCTCTTGGCATCTCGCTCCCCGGCTACGTCGACACCATCGGGTACCTCGTACCCACGGTGAACGCAGAAGGCGACGATGAGTGGAGAATGCTCATCCGACCCGATGACCGGTACGAAGCCAAGGATCGCACGCATCTGCTGCGCGCCCACTACGGCCCCGTCATCGTCAACCCCGACGTCGAGCAGATGCTCGTCGTCCTCAACACAGAAACAGAGGAGGACTAGCTCATGGCCGGTCTCGACTTCAAGTCCCTACTGGGCACCGCGGCGGAAGCACCCGACTTCAGCCCGCTCGCGCCCAACAAGTACACCGCCAACGTCACCGGCTGCACGGTCAAGGACACCTCGACCGGCAAGAAGATGTGGAACATCGAGTTCACCGTCGCCGAGGGCCCGAGCCAGGGCCGCAAGGCCTGGACCAACCAGGTCCTCTCGCCAGAGAACGCCACCGCGCTCTCGATCTTCTTCCGCCAGATGGCGGCCATGGGCCTCGACAACGACTACTTCGCGACGGAGCCCTCCCCCGAGGAGATCGCCGCGAAGCTGATCGCCACCGGTGCCGCGGTCATCATCGAGGTCGTCACCCGCAAGGACGACGCCACGCGGAACGACATCAAGAACATCTTCCCGGTGGCAGGCGGCAGCACGACGCCGGCCCTCGGCGGTGCGATCAGCGGTGTGGCCACGGCCCCTCCCGACGCCCCGTTCTGATGCCAGCTGCCGGCGATCTCGTCGGCCCCGTACTGAGCGCCCTTCTGTCCCGCCAACTGGCGGTGCAGGAGGGCGCTTTCGGTATCCGGCCAGGCGACATGGACGACGTGGAGCGCATGGCGTTCCTCCGAGACAACGTCCTCTCCGCGATCGTGGAGCTGACGGAGACGATGAACGAATCAGGGTGGAAGCCCTGGAAGAAACAAGGCTTCGGCCTGACCGATCACGCTGCGACCACGAGTGAGTTCGCAGACGTGGTACTATTCCTCCTGAACGCGATGCTCGCCACCGGAGTCACCGGTGAAGACCTGGCCGCGGCGCTCGACGCCGCTTGGACCAAGAATGAAGAGCGACAGAGAAACGGGTACTAGGTGAACTGGCTTTCCCTCCTTGACGACAGCGATCCGCAGGCACTCAAGGACAAGGTCAGTCTGAGTGCGGTCGTGTCGCTTCACGGCGTCGAGCTCAAGGTCGAGGGCGACCGGCTGGTCGGCCTGTGCCCGTTCCACGAGGACACGTCCCGTCCCTCGTTCGCCGTGTGGCGCAGCGAGGAAGACAACGAGCTGTGCGGGTGCTGGAGCTGTGACTTCCAGCCCGGCGACGTGTTCGACTTCCTCCAGCGTAAGCTGGACATCAGCTTCGGTAAGGCGATGGGCCAGGTCGCGGAATACGCGCGCAATGGTCTGCCGCCGGCGCCCATCATCCCCGAGCGGGACGCGGACGCACCCCTCCCTGATCTCGCAGGACCGATTCGAGACGCACGACTTCGACCACTCGCCCAGTTGCATTCACTCTTCGAGGACAGAGGGATCGACGTACCGGCCGATTGGGTAGGCGGCGAGTTCCGGGTAGGGGTTACCGAGGACGGCAAGATCCTCATCCCGCACTACGACGAGAACGATGAGCTCCGCGGCGGCAAGTGGCGGACCATCGACCGCAAGCCGGTGGCGTACCCCGGCACCCGGCTCGACGCCCTCTACGGAGCATGGCGCGGGCGCGGACGCAAGCACGTCGTCCTCTGCGAGGGCGAGTCCGACACGTGGGTGATGGCCTGGCTGCTCCGCGGCGAGGACGTCGACGTGTTCGGCCTGCCCTCCGGTGTGGCCGCACGGCCGCGCGAGCAGTGGATCGAGATGCTTCGCAACAAGCACGTGACGATCCTCTTCGACGCGGACGACGCCGGCAGGCGCGGGTGCGCCAAGTGGCTCGGCAAGCTGTTCGGCATCTCCGATGACATCCGTGTCGCGAGTCTTCCGGCAGGAGACGACGCCGTGAGCGCGGGTGCGAACGCCGCCCTCCGCGCTGTGCGCGAGGCCTGGCCGTACGTCGACCCGAACTCCCTGCCCATCGACAAGGTCGGAGACCGGTACGCGCGGGTCAATCCGCAGACCGGCGCCACCACGATCCTCTCGGACTTCACGTTCCAGGTGGAGCGGCTCATCACCGCTGACGAGGGCGTGGTGTTCGAGGTCCGCATGCCGACGCGCAACGACGTCCAGGTCCTGACCGCGGCCGAGCTCTCCAACTCCCGCAAGATGCAGGAATGGTGCGCGCAGCGTCTCGCCGCGTGGAAGGGCGGCAGCCGCGACGTGGCCGACCTGCTCGAGACCCTCAAGGCTGAGTCCCTCCTCGTGCCGCGGGTCGTGGGCACCGACGTCATCGGGCTGCACGACGGTTCGTTCGTGACCCCGAAGTACAACATCGGCTCGTCGGCCTATGGCTTCGTACCGGGCACCGCCAACGTCGGGCTCGAGGAGGTCTTGCGCCTCGAGCACGATGCGCCCTGGGACCGCCGGCTGCCGGCGACCCTGACGCAACTCCACAAGCCGGAAGTGATCACCCCGCTACTCGGGTGGATCGCTGCCGCGCCCCTGCGCTCGCTGTGTGAGCAGTTCCCCATCCTCGGATGCACGGGCGGCGCGGGCTTCGGCAAGACCACCTTGATTCAGACTGTTCTCTCTGCGTTCGGTTTCTGGGAATCTGCCCCGATGACGCTGTCCGCCACCACGGCGCACGGCGTTCAGTCGTACGTGCAAAGCACGAACTCCTTCCCCATCTGGTTCGACGAGTACAGGCACGGCGCACGGATCGAGGCGAAGCTCGCGCTCGACCAGATCCTGCGTGACGCGTGGGACGGGTCCGCCGCGGTCAAGGGCGGGTACGGCGACAACAAGGTCGCCATCCGCAAGCTCTACGCCCGCGCCCCGGTGCTGGTCACCGGTGAGGACGCGTTCAGCGAGACCTCCCACGCAGAGCGTATGGTGCTCATCCCCATGCCGATGGACGGCAAGAACCCCGAGGCGCTCGACGCCTACCGCAGCATGAAGCACGAGGGCTTCGGCCGCGCGTACCTCCAGTGGCTGGTTGAGGAGATCCGCCGCGGCACGCTGACCGCGCCGCCGAAGCGGCACACCCGTATGGAGCTGGCTCGCGCGACCGCCGAGTGGGGCTACGGCCTGCTCCGCGAGTTCGTGCAGCAGACGTGCGCGTACGACCTCATGCCGTTCGACGAGTCGCGCATCCTCCACCACCACACCGCGATGAACGCGACGCCGGTGATGATCGAGCTGCTGCTCAACGCCCTCAACCAGAGCTGGAGCGACGGCTTCCCGCTCGTCTGGGTCGAGGGTCAGGACATCCTGGTCCGCCACGTCCACCTTGTGAAGTGGGCCGATGTCATGGGCGTGACCCTGCCGGGTAACGCGATGGCCGTCAAGACCTGGTACGAGGAGCGCTTCGACTGCCACACCGTGCGCAGCAACGGCCAGCGCATTCTCCGCCTCGTAGGCGCAGTGAACGAGATCGACCTGCGTTAATCGCGCCGCTGTGTACAGCAGCGCGTCCCGCAGTGTAATGTGTCACTCATCGCAACAACGCGATTCGAGAGGAGACACCTTGTCACACGACATCGAGACCATGATGTCCGCGCGTGGGCAGAAGCCCTGGCACTTCGGACAGACCGGCAAGACGGGCCAGACCACGGTGGTCGACCACGCCCCGAACGCCGCCGAGGCCATCCGCCTCGCGCAGCTCGACTGGACGGTCGAAGCTCGCCCCGTCTACATCAAGACGGCGGACGACACGTTCCGCGCCATCGAGAACCGTCGCGCGCTCACGCGCGACTCGGATGAGACAGTCTTCGCGACGGTCTCCGACAAGTACGTCCCGCTCCAGAACGTGGACGCTTTCGGCCTGCTCGACGGGCTGGTCGATGACGGACTCAAGTTCGAGACGGCCGGCGCCATCCGCGGCGGCCGCACGGTGTTCGTCACCGCGCAGCTCCCGGACGAGATCCTCATCGGCGGCGAGGACGCGCACCAGCTGTTCCTCTTCGTGACCAACGACCACCGCGGCCTCGACGCCGTCCGCGTGGGCGTGACGCCGGTCCGCATCGTCTGCCAGAACACGCTGAACCTGGCCATGCGGAACCTGAAGCGGTCGTGGTCCGCGCCGCACGTGTCCACCATGGAGGGCAAGCTCCAGGACGCGCGCGAGGCTCTCAGCCTCACGTGGAAGTACGTCGATGCCTTCCAGGACGAGGCCGAGAAGATGCTCGCCACCAAGATGAGCAACGCGGACTTCGCCGACTTCCTCGAGAAGTGCCTCGACCACCCGCAGCTGGGCAAGAAGCCCCGCGCGGACGCCGAAGTCGGCATCACCCGCCTCTGGAACGAGGCCATGACCGTGGAGAACATCCGCGGTACCTACTGGGGCGCGCTCAACGCCGTGTCCGAGTACTTCGAGTGGGTGCGGGGCAGCAAGACCCCCGAGGCCCGCCTCATCAACACCATGGAGGGCCTGACCATCAAGATGCGTGACCGCGCGAACACCCTCCTGGCGGTCGCCTGATGTTGGAGCCCCTTGACTGGGAGACTCAGATTCAAGACGCACCGGAGCTGGAGCCAGCTGTGAAGCTGGCTCTGGCTTCGATGTCGTCGGAGTTCCCCACCCTCTTCGAACAGCTCGTTGCCCAGGTCCGCGAGATGAACGCGGGCGAAGCGGTCGAGCTGACGTTCGAACGCCTGCACGGCTGGCTGCACGCCATGTCCTGGATGACGATGCGCCTCAAGGCCTACGTCACGGACGAGGAGACGCAGCAGACCCTGTACCCGCTCATCGCGGAGATCGCTTCCCTCGGTATCGCGCTGCACCGCGGCTACCGGGATGAGATCGAGCACGCCGACCTGTTCGGCCAGCTCGACTTCGATGGCGGATGAACGAATACCAGCCGCCATGGGCGGCTGACGCAGCGTGTCGGCATCTGCCCAAGGAGATATTCTTTGCGGCGGAGGCCGACACGGAGTCGCGTGCTCGCGCAGCGAGCGCGTGCGAGGCTTGCCCGGTGCTACAGTTGTGCAGAGACGCTGCGCTGGCCAAGACCCTCGAGCTGGCGGAAGATGACGACCTCGACCTCGACTTCGGGTTCTGGGCGTTGACCACCCCCGAAGATCGAATCGCAATCATCGTGATGAGGAGAGAGCATGAGTTACACGACGAAGCAAGTCGTTGACGCCATCAACGCAGACATCCAGGCGCTGGCGCTGCCCGACCACGGGACGTTCCTGTACGCGGACGCCCGTATGCTTCGCTACGACGTCAAGAAGTCCTGGCTCCAGGTCTTCCCGGTCATCGAGGTCCACGACGTCGTCACGACGATGGGGACGTACGACAACCTCGTGACGATCTGCATCGAGTGGACCACGCAGGCGTTCAACGGCACGGAGTCGAACATCGACGACCAGCCCACGGCGGAGCAGCACTTGGGCACGAGCGATCTGATCGCCGACCGGCTGCGGAGCTACGCTGCCGGCGTCCCCGGTCTGGACAACGTCACGGCTGTCGTCACCGAGATCAAGTGGGACCTCAAGGCCGCGCCTGCCTGGTTCGCCCAGCACTACCTCAAGGTCGAGCTCTTCAAGGGCGACTGCTGATGCTCTGCTCCCGCTGCGGCCGCGCCAAGGCGAACAAGACCTCGGGCATGTGCACCGAGGACGAGATCGCGCACGCCAACCTGGTGAAGCGCGTGAACCTCGGACCGGCGCTGCCGGACCCCGACCCCAGCCCCGATTTCCCGCCGCGGTCCATCGCCGCGGTCGACTACAAAGGAAGCGACGATGAGCAGCGACCGACTGAAGTGGGTCTACAACGACCCTCGCTGGCCCGGCGTCCGCCAAGAGGTACTGCATAGGGCGGGCTACCAATGTGAGGCCATCGAGACAGAGCTGCTCATGTCCATGGGCGACCGCTGTCAGAAGACCACCGATCTCACGGTGGACCACGAGGACCCGTACGGGCCAGACCCGTTCGATCCGAACAAGTGCAAGTGCCTGTGCCGCCGGCACCACGGCAAGAAAGACGGAGGAAGAAGTGCGCGAGACTGACGGTGACCAGGAGGAGAGCAACAAGCTCTGCCCGAAGTGCACCCCCACCCATCCCATCCCTGCGAACGCCGGCATCCACGCCGGCTGCAAGCGCAACGTCGCTGGTCACGACCTGCGCACGGCGGAAGAGCCGTTCGGGCACGACACCCTTCGCGGGGTCGACGTCTGCCCGCACGGACCGGGCCACATGAACTGCGAGCACGAGGACTGCATCGAATGGAGGAGCCATGGGCGGGCCCGGTAGCGGAGGCCAGTTGAACAGCGGCCGGACGCCCGACCTGGCGGCGGCAGCCGTCGGAGGCGGAATCACGGTTGACCCGGCAGCGGCGCAAGCCACGCTCGCGGAGCTTCCCAAGCCGGAAGGCCTGAGCGAGCACGCATCCGGTGTGTGGGACATCGCCATCGAGGACATCATGAAGTTGAAGCTCCATCGCGAGCAGGACGTCATGGCGATCCGAGCCTGGGTCGAGGCCTGGGGCGACTACTTCTACTTCCGCGAGCAGTTCGACGCGGCGAAGCTCATCGACCCCTCGTGCATGGGCACGCGCCGCATCGGCGCCAACATGCGGGAGGCCCAAGCCATGGCCCTCCGCATCGGCGGCGAGCAGGGCTTCGGCTCACCGCTCGCCCGCATCCGGACAGGGAACACGGGAAGTGGTGGGGGCGGAGCCGGTGGGCTGCTCGGCCAGATCCCCCAGTTCACCGATGCAGACGGGACGGGGGGTGTGGACGATGGGCCTGGTCAATTGGGCACGGGCGCGTAGGCGCGAACCGCGGACGAAGTCCGTCGTCACACAGCAGCCGGTCCGCAGGGTCTGGACCTCGGCTCACGGGATCCAGGCCTGCATGGCGCACGGCATGGCGCGGCGTGGGGAGATGTACCTCATGCGGCCGGACCAGCTGTACGGCTACCGCTCCGGCACCCAGAAGTTCGAGCTCCACATCGTCGGCAGCGCAACGCCGAGGATGGACGAGCTCACCGCCTACATGGATTGGGCGGACATCATCATCCACGACCCCGAGTGGGACCGTGGCCACTGCGACGACCGTCACTGCCCTGGTGACCGTCGCAACCGCGGGCGCTGACCCTCTCCCCAGCGCCGCGCGACGATCGGCTCCGCGCCGTCGAGTCTCTCCTTGCTCGACTGCGCGGGGCCTTTCGCGTTCTACCGCGGTACAGTGGCGGGCATGCCCGCTTCCACTTGTGTCACGTATTCTAGCGCAGCTGCTGCCTACCTGGAGCGTGCGTAATGCCAGCTTCGCCGGATCAGGCCGTGTGGTTCATAGAGTCCCTTAAACATGATAGAGGCAAGTGGGCCGGACGGCCGTTCAAGCTGCTGCCCTTCCAGGACGACTTCACCCGCACGGTGTTCGCCCTCGACCGCAAGGGCCGGCGCAAGGTCCAGCGCTCGCTGTTCGGCATCGCCCGTAAGAACGGCAAGTCCACGTGGGGTGCGGCGCTCGCGCTGACCCTGCTGGTCTGCGACGGCGAGCGCGGTGGTGAGGTGATCGGCGCTGCTGCCAAGAAGGAGCAGGCCAAGATCATCATGGAGACGGCCAAGCGCATGGTCCGGTACTCCAGCATCGGCGGCGTGCCGCTGAGCAAGTTCCTCGTGATCCGCCGGGACGGCATCTACTTCCCCGAGCTGGACGCGCGGTACATCGTGGTCTCCGCAGACGGCGAGAAGGAGCACGGCCTCAACCCGCACGCGGTCATCGTCGACGAGTGGCACGCCCTCGGAATGCGACGCGACCTCATCGACGCCCTCGTCACAGCGCAGGGCGCGCGCGAGAACCCGCTGCTCATCGGCCTCACCACTGCCGGCCCCTCCCCGAAGGGTTCCTGCTACGACGAGTACCGCTACATGAAGCAGGTACACGGCGGGATGATCAACGACCCGCAGTTCCACGGTGCCTGGCACGAGGCCGACAAGGACCTGGACATCGACAACCCACTCGCGTGGGAGCAGGCCAACCCGGCGATCGACGTCGCGGTGTCGCGGCCGTGGCTCGCCAAGCAGGCGGCGGACGTTCTGTCCGGTCGTCTGCCCGAGTACACGTTCCGCCGTCTCCACCTCAACCAGTGGACGACGGCGCTGGAGCGCTGGCTGCCGCGCAAGAAGTGGGAAGCCTGCTCCGGCAGCCCCGAGTTCGTCGACGGGCAGGAGATCACGATCGCGCTGGACGCGGCCCTCCGGCGGGACAGCTTCGGTGTTGCGATGGTCGGCCGCTCACGCGGCTGGATCGAGGGCGAGGACGGGCTCACCATCCCTGCCGACGTGGCCAACGTCCGTGTGCGGGCGTTCGTGCCCGAGGAAGAGGGCGAGTACATCGACCAGGAGGATGTGCGCATCTTCCTCATGGGTCTGGCCGGCCTGTACCGGATCAAGAAGGTCCTGTACGACCCCGCATACATGACGCTCTTCGCCCAGCAGCTCAGCGACGCGGGCCTGCCGATGGAACCCTTCCCCCAGCAGGGCGAGAAGATGGTGGCTGCGACCGAGACCCTCCAGAAGATGGTCATCACTGAGCGCATCCGGCACGGCAACGACAAAGTGCTCGACGAGCAACTGGCTGGCGTCGCAGTGAGCGAGACAGACCGTGGTGTGCGCGTCTCCAAGCGCAAGTCCGCGGATCGCATCGACGTCGTCATCGCCATGATCATGGCCCTCCACGAGGAGTTCGGCGAGGAAGACGGCGATGACGAGAACTACTTCGCAGGGATCGCGTAGCTCGCGACGCTGTAGAGCATGGTCCGTCGCACTGTAGAATGATTGCATGACCGACACACTGCCATACGTCGCGGCCAGGCATCAGGGTGCCTCCCGCTCCATCCAGTCCATCGACTACCTCGTGGTCCACACCATGGAGGCTCCGGAGAAGGGGACCACCGCCGAGTCCGTGGCGAACTACTTCGCCAACCTCGACCGAGTGGCCAGCGCCCACCTCTGCGTGGACGCCGACTCCATGGTCGAGTGCGTGAAGGCCGACCGCGTGGCGTACGCGGCGGGAGGCGGCAACGCCAAGGGCTACCACTACGAGCTGGCCGGCTACGCCGCGCAGTCCGGTGCCGAGTGGGCCGACCCGTACTCCGTCGCCACCCTCTTCCGCGCGGCGGAGCACATGGCCGGCGTGAGCCTCATGCTCAACATCCCCGCCGTCTTCATCGGCGCGGACGCCCTCAAGCGGGGCGAGCGCGGCATCACCACCCACGCCGCCATCACGGCCGCGTTCAAGAAGAGCACGCACACGGACCCCGGTCCCAACTTCCCGATGCAGAGCTTCATCGAGCTCGTCGAGGTGTTCCGCGCGAAGCTCCTCGGCACGCCGCCACCGCCGCCCGCTCCGATCCCGCCGGTCTCCTCGATCCCCGCCGCGTGGCAGCGTCCCTCGCTGGGGCTCGCCAACCAGGGCAACCCGGTCAAGAACCTCCAGATCGAGCTGAAGTTCGTCACCGGTGCTCCGGCAGCGGTGGACGGCGACTACGGTCCCGCCACCAAGGCCGCCGTCGAGAACTTCCAGCGCTTCTTCGGTCTGAACCAGGACCGGCCCGGCTTCGCGGGTCGCCAGACCTGGTTCATGCTCGACTGCCTGGTCGTCTCCAAGGGCGGAAAGCTGGTGACGCTGTGATCGACAACACCACCTCCGTTCACGTCGAGGTCCTCAAGTGGTTCGAGGGCAAGGAGCGGCGCGACCTCAACATCGGCTGTGGCCCGCACTACGCGCCGGGCTTCCTCAACCTCGACGTCCACCGTGGCGACGGCAACGAGCCCGACGTCGTGGTGAAGCCGAACGCCACGCTGCCCGTGCCTGCCGGCTACCTCGACCGCGTGTACTGCGGCCATGTCCTGGAGCACGTGCCGTGGCCGGAGCTCGGCGAGTTCCTCGGCGACATCCGCCGTGCCCTCAAGCCCGGTGGCGAGCTCATGGTCGTCGGCCCCGACACCGTGCGCACGCTCAACGAGTGGAAGGCCAACACCGAGCCGTGGTTCATGGTCGAAGCGGTCATGGAGAACGACGACGCGTACATGGCCGGCGGAGAGAGCTGGCCCGGCGCACGGCACTCCTGGAACTGCTACGAGGCTCGCGTGGTCAAGGCCCTCGAGGTCGCTGGCTTCATCGACGTCGAGCCCAGGTCCATCCAGAACGAGCAGGTCGGCGATCTCCGCGACTGGCCCGTCGTGGCCTACAGCCGGTGGCAGTTCGCCGTGCGGGCGGTGAACCCGTGACGGCCCCCATCCGCGTGGAGGCGGACCTCTACCCTGGTGTGACGCGCTCGACGCTGATCACCGAGCCTTGGTCTCCCGGCGAGGCTCCGTACCTCGACCAGCCCGGGGCCGACAAGCTCGACCTCCCGTTGCTCACGCAGAAGTACCGTGACGACGGGATGGTCGTGCTGCCGGGCTGGCGCGACCAAGACTTCATGGCCGAGCTCGACGAGTACGCCGAGACGTGGATGTCCGACAACTTCCACCACGATCCGCAGGGTTACGGCGTCAACGGTTACATGGAGTGCGACGTGCTCCGCCGCATCTGCTGCACGAGCTCCCTGTCCTGGGCGCTCGAGCGTCTGCTCGACGAGGAGGCCGGCGTCCACCTGAACCTGACCAACTGGCGAAGCACCCAGCGCAACTGGCACCAGGACGGATACCTCAACCCAGCCCACGTCCAGGACTACTACGCCGCGGTGTGGATCGCGGTCGACGACATCCACGAGGATGCCGGCCCGTTCGAGTTCGTGCGAGGCAGCCACCGCTTGTGGGACCCCATCCGCATGGAGCGGGTGCTGGAGCTTCAGGGCGAGGATGGCTCGGACCCCGACTGGCCGTACCGCAGCGAGCACTACCTCACCCCGTACTTCGAGCGGGAGATCGAGCAGCGCGACCTCAAGGTCGAGCAGTTCCTCGCCCACAAGGGGGACATCCTCGTGTGGCACCCGCGTCTGCTGCACCGCGGCTCGACGCCGAAGAACCCCGAGCTGGAGCGGAGGGCGATCATCGCCCATTACTCCGGCATCAACCACCGGTCCGACATGCCTGCCCCCGTCCGTTACGACGGTGGCGCGCACGTCGGCCACTACTTCCCGATCGGAGCAACAGCATGAGGGTTCTTGGATGGCTGGCAGATGAGTCGGCGTGTGGGTATTACCGCCTGCAGCAGCCGTTCGCCGCGCTGCGTGAAGCGGGGATCGACGCCGTCGATGCCGTCGAGTGGACGGGCAACGACATGCTCGACGCGGACCTCACCGTGGTCCAGCGGGTGAGCACGCCGATCCCCTGCCAGCTCATGATGCTGGCGCGGGAGCACGGCGCGAAGTTCGTCTACGAGGTGGATGACTACCTGCTCGGGCTCGACCCGACCAACGCGGTCTACGCCCACTACCAGCAGGACATCGTGAGGAACTCGATGCTGCTGGCCATGGGCCTGTGCGAGGCGATGACCGTCTCGACCGAGCCGCTCGCGGAGATGATGCAGCCGCTCGTCGATTACCCCGTCTATGTCCTGCCCAACTGCCTGCCCGACTACTTCGAGCAGCTCGGTGCTTCGGTGGTCGGCCGTCCGGCGTGGACGGAGCGACCCGAGATCCTGTGGGCCGGCAGTGCGACGCACGCCGGTGACTTCGGTGCCGAAGCCCAGTACGGGCTGAAGCGCGCGATGCAGTGGGCCGGCGCTGGTCTGACCGTGATGGGCCACGACTACCGCCGGCAACTCAAGGCGCCAGACGCCAACTTCGTAGGTTGGAGTGCAGACATTCCTGCCTTCCACTCCGGCCTCCCAGGGTACGACATCGGCCTGTGCCCCCTCAACGCCACGCGCTTCAACCGCGCGAAGTCGGGGCTCAAGGCCATGGAGTACCAGGCGGCGGGCATCGTGCCCGTCGCCACGGACTGCGACGCCTACCGTGGCGTGATCACGGACGGTGTCGACGGCTTCCTCTGCTCCACCCAGGTGCAGTGGAAGGACGCGCTCATGACGCTGTGCACCGAGCCGGACACGCTGCTTCGCATGCGCGCCGCCGGCCTCCGGAACACGTCGTCCCGGCTCTACTCGACCAACGCCAGCCAGTGGGCTGACGTCTACAGCAAGGTGGTGTGATGCAGTACCAGCTCATCGAACGGGCCCGCGTCCATGCGCAGACCCACAGCGACAGCCGCGAGGTCATCGAGGCTCTGATCGAGGCCATCCAGGAGCAGGCGCGGCAGCGCGACCGCCACGTCTGCCGCCGCGACGTACTGGACATGGACTGATGAACTACATCGGCGACGCCGTCGCGTTCGTCACCAGGTCCACGCCGTTCACCCCGCCGCGGCACGGCACCGGGAGGATCGTGGCCTGGAAGAAGGGTCACGCGATTGTGCGCTCCCGTCTGGAAGACGGGAGCCTCGTGCACACCGCGGTGCCGGACGTACCGTGGTCGCCTGCGGACTTGAACTGACAGCCGAGCGTGCGTCGCTCGAGAAGGCTAGTCAGTGACGCGAGAGCAACGTCTCGTCTCGAATCCGGCAAGCTCGTGACACATCGTGTGGCTAGCTAGCCGGCTCAGCGAGAGAATGCCGCACGGGAATGGAGAAAGCCCGCCCTTTCGGGCGGGCTTCTTCAGTTCCGGGGTGGGGTAGATCAGTAGTCGAGGTGCGCGACCTCCCAGACGAGACGCTTCGGGTCCGTTCCCGCCGGAGCCACGCGGAGTAGGTCGCGCTGCCCCTTGCAGATGGCCGGCAGGACGAAACGCCAGGCGATGAACCGCCAGCTGAACGGGACCTGGATCCCGTAGCGCTGGCCGTCATCCGCCTCGACCGAGATGCGGACGACGACCAGATCCTTGGGCCGCTCGGTCACCATCGGTACGGGGTCAGGCTCGACGGGCAGCAGGCCGGTTGGCAGGTCTGCCGAGTGGCGGCGCAGTTCCTCGTAGACCTGGCGGGAGACGAACACGATCTCATTGCGGAGTGCCCAGCGTTGGGCGTCGTCTGACGTCATCTCGCGACGCCGGCTCTGCTCAGCTGCCAGACTATCTTGCGCTCCGGTTAGGTGTCTCCGGGCGCGTCTCAGCTGCTCTGACAAGCCTTCTTTCTCGGCTTCGAGCTCGACGATACGCGCTCGCTCCTGCCGGAGCTCCTGCTTGAGGCTGGATCGTTTCATGTCAGGACCTCCTGAGTCCGAGCGTGGTCGATCCACGCCTGTATCTGGGCGATGTTCATCCGCTGCAGGCGCTTCGCCTCGTCCGTCTTCGGCCGGTACCGCTTGGCCTGGTCGAGGTTCTCCTGCGCTTGGGCGATGGACTCGTACGTGGTGGTCATGACAGCCGGGCCTGGCCGAGGTCTGCGTCGCGGCCGGCTGCCTCGCCTGCCCACGCAGCTTCGGGATCGCCGTCGTAGTCGGTGGCCTGGGGCTTGCCCGCCATGGCCTCCATGACTTGGTCGACCTCGCTCTGCCGGTCCACCAGGACCAGCGCGACGGACGAGGAGACTGTCTGCTGCTGCGCCGTGCGCCAAGCGTCGAGCTTGCCGTAGGCACCGCCGCTGAAGCCGACCATGTACGAGGTCATCTGCTTCTTGCTGGTGTAGCCCTCGCGCCAGGCGCCCGACTTGGCCTGCAGGAAGAGACTCGCGTACAGCATCTCTGCCGCGTCGATGTTGTCCTGGAATCCGACGAGCCATCCGGTCTGCGCGTGGCGCTGGCCGCTGGCGTAGGCGAAGCGGACTGCACCCACGATCTCGCACGCGAGGGACATAAGCTGCCGCTTGCCAGGCAGGTTGGCGTCGCTGTCCGAGTACGTGATCTCCTTGGTGACCACAGCCTCGCGACCACCGCCGGCGAGCCGAAGCTCCGCGGCGTCGATGTTCCACTGCGCCATGAGCCGGGTCGCCCCGTCCATGAACGCTTCGCGCTCCTCGTCGGTGCTCGCGCCCTCGGCCTTGCGGAGGATCCCCTCCAGCTTACGGATGCGGCCCTCGCGCGGGTCCTCGCTCTCGTCCGTCACGGCAGCGTCGCAGCGACCATGTGCGCTGCGCCCTCCATGCCATCGACGACGTCGAGGTCGAGCTGCCAGAGGCCCTCGCCGTCGACGCGGCCGTGGTCGTCGAGGTACTCGATGGCGGACTCGCTCGTGCCGGCCAGGTAGCCCGACACGAGGCGCGTCATCTTGCGGTGAGGCCCGCGGAACCGAACGACGGGGTTACCGCCGCCTGGCCCGTGCTCCGTCACGAGATGGAATGTGATGATCTGCATGGTTGCTCCTCAGCAGTAGCCGCACTCGCCCGAGGCGGGCAAGGCGAGATGACACTCGGGGCAGGTCGTGGACCCGCCAGGGATAGGGACGTTGTACCGGCACCGCTCAGTCGGCGTGTAGTACTTCAGCAGGCGGTAGCGCCCGCGTGAGACGTGAGCGAAGACCGGATCGTTATACCCCGCCATCTGCCGGATCGCCCGGTTGACGGCGTTCGCGTCGATCTCGGTGTCGGCCAGCTGGCGGATGTCCACCACGTCGAACTCTTCGCCGACCTTGACGACCGTCAGGACCATGGCCATGACGTCCGCGTATGAGACTGCGTTGCGCGCCATCAGAACGGCTCCTCAGCGAGCTCGTCCATACTCACGGACGTGCCGAAGACTTTCTCGCCCGCGACGGTCTGCCACTTGGGCTGGCACTTCGCGGAGTTGCGGCGAGCGCCGGTGATGGTTCGCTCTGGCTCGGGCTGGTCGGCGTCGGGTTCGTCGCTCGGCCACGCTACGTGCAGCGTCGGCCGTACGCCGAGCAGTAGCCGGATGAGCCACGTGGCCATGTAGGCATACGCCATGAACAGGGCGAGGAACAGCAGCGCTGCGAGGATGAGCAGGCCGCGGATGAGCTTGACCGGGCCGTTCCACCAAGGCACGTAGTAGACCATGCCGATCTCGGTGACTCGTGCCTTGCGAGGCTTGACGTTCGGGATGAACGCGCCGATCTGCGAGCGGGCGGAGGCAATCTTGGAGAGGCTCATCGCTGCCGCCCGTCCTTGACGGTGGCACGGATCTTGCCAGCCTCCAGGTCGTTGACGACCTTGACTTTCATGCCGTTCTTGCGGGCGGCGGTGTAGATCCGCTCGCGCAGGGACTTGTTCTGCTTGGGATCGGACGGGGCGTCGAACTCGATCTCACCCCGTTCGCGCAGCGTGGCGTAGATGGAGTCGAGGAGCTTGCCGTCGCGCTTCCCGCTGCGGTGCTCGGTGACCACCTTGACGGCCCGCTCTTGCGTCGCTGCGTGGCGACTGCGCGGGATGATGGTGGTGTGGTCGTGGCAGGGGCAGGGGCAGCGCCAGGGCAGGTTCCCAGGCGGACGCTCCGTCGCCGCCGGACACTTGCCGTGGAACCAGGAGGCGGAGTGCGAGCTCGCGACCTCGCCGCGTTCGAGCAGGGCGGCGGTGTTGCACCACCCGGATGGCATCTTGCTGACGAACGCCATCAGTCGTTGTATCCCTCGACGACGGCGGGGTCGGCGAGCAGGTAGTCGGGGTAGTACACGATGGTCTGAGCGCCGAAGTTGTCGGTGCGCTCGGAGCGGAGCATCTCGTCGATGCCCTCGAAGTCCCCCTCGGCGATCTCCTGGTGGAAGACGCGGATCAGGATCATGGTCGCTTCCGCCGGCCTGTCGACGATGAAGCCGAGGCAGGTAGCGCCGTACATGTTGCGGCCGCTGTACTCCTTGAAGATGACGTGGTCGACGTCGTCCTCACCGATCTGGTCTTGTGCGGCGCGGATGACCTCGTCGCTTGGCAGGTACTGCATGGCTGGTTCCTCTCAATTACTTTCGCTGGCGGTTAAAGAAAGCCGTGATGACCTTGCTTGCGTCACCGCGGCTGAGACCGTGGGCTCGGATGTCTTGCTCCGTCCGCTCGAGGTGCAGGGCGGGGGG
>OFRC01000064.1_pt1 | contig 36577 bp, 53 predicted proteins | sample 1543051 | NCBI WGS metagenome assembly OFRC01 (sample SAMN07774231, study PRJEB24372) | wastewater metagenome
CCGATCTGACCTGGACCAGCGCAGGACGAACGCTTTGCTTCCGCTGTACGTGCCGAGCGTCGCCATCGCGTTGTAGCCCGCCATGCTGCCCACGTTCAGGACGTACGAATTCTTGTTCAAACATAAATTCAGTACATGTCTATATGGTGATAGTAAGTGTATTGGACAGTTGACCGCAGATAAATTCATTCAGGGGTATAATATGGTAAGGCAACACAAAAGTAAGGTGGTTGATGTATATGATAGATGGTGACTTACTGTTTGAAGAAATAGAGGCAGCAATCACAGTTTGCTTAATCATAATCTTATTCGGCGTCATTGCGATGACAGCTGGGTTGATGTTGGTTAAGCGAATGATGGGGGTTGGGGATGAGTGATTTAAAAAGATTTTGCGTTGAGATTCCGCACTTTGAGCGGCGTTATTTGAACGGCGATTATTACAGACTGAGACCAGATGACTACGACAAACTTAAATCTCAAATCGAAGCCGTCAATGCATTGTTGGACAGTGCTGAGCCTATTACAAAAATGATTGATGGCAAATACGGACTGGAGAGAATCGCAAAGGGCTATTTCATCCCAATGCCAGAAGAACCAGACAGTCTTGAGAAGTTGGCTAGGGATATAGTTGCACTTTCAGAACACTACTACGCGCCTAAATCGGACATAGGAAAGATTGTCGAACGAGCCAAGCGGCTCACAACAAAGGAAGGGCAATAGAGATGAGCGTCCGTGAAGATGCAAAACGAAATCTAGAGCTGGCTGGTTTATTCAGCAAAGAATCTGACTACAACGGAATGATTGGTGAAGCTGTGATGAAGCTCGTCAATACACATTTAGACGAAGGGCATTCCGGAATGTCTCATGAAATAGCGCTTCTAGTTTTCAATCAGGTAATCAGAGGCCACGCATTAACGACTGAATACTGGGATGAGAAGAAAAAGGCGTTGGATGACTTTGCGATGCATGAAATGGGTGAACCATGGAAGCCAGAACTTCTTGAAGAAATGATTGGCCCTCGCCCCTCGGGGACTTTTTAACAATGGAGAGATTGAGATGAAAATGCCAAAGGATAAAATCCAGATCTGGATTGACGAGTTGAGGAGTGGAAAGTGGGAGCAGACACGGGGGAAACTTCAACGTGATGACAGATTTTGTTGCTTTGGTGTTGGCTGCAAATTGTTTGTTCCGCGCAACAAGCAAAACACTACCTTTGATGATTCGCTTTCTGGATTTAACCCAGCCGATCAGGAGTTTTCGCCAAAATGGTTGCTTAGGATAAATGATGACTTTGCCAATCGCACTGGCCCGTCCCTCATAAATCTGAACGATGAAGGGCATTGGACATATAGAGGGCAATCTCTCGGTCGATTCACCTTCGACGAAATAGCAGACTTGCTTCAAGCCGTTTATATCGAGGAGGTTTTGTGAAACTTAATACAACACACGATGTCTTCCGTGCTTTGTCAGATGGATGCAAAGTTCGTAAGAGCTGTTGGGACCCCTCGCAGTTTGTTCACATAGGAAACACCGGAACGATTATTACTGAGCACGGTGACTCCTTTGCACTCTGTTTTAATAAAAACAGCGAATGGGAACTCTTTGAAGAACCAAAGAAAATGAAGCAGGTCTGGCAGTGGAGATATAAACACAGGGCCCATCTATATTGGAATGTGTGTGGCATTTTAGCCGCTAGTGCAGAGGAAGCTCTAAAGTATGTCACCGATAACAGCGATAACTGGGAAATAGAGCAGCACTCTGGCCCTTACGAGGTGCCAGAATGAAATCATTGAACGATAAGCTGGATGAGATAGAGAAAAGGGCGGATGCAGCGACTGAAGGGCCTTGGAGTAATGGGAAGTATCGCATTCATGATATCGATGTAGATTTTTTTCAGTTAACTGTCCCAGACTTGGGCATGCCTGAAAACATTAACTTCATAGCCCATTCACGCAAAGATATTCCCCTTCTCCTCAAAGCCTTGAAGCTCGCGGTTGGAACTTTGGAGCAATACAAAAACATTGAATTTGAATACATAGTATCGGGCGGATCGTTTAATCCAAAGCTAATGAGTTTCAACATGGAAACAATACATGGAGAAGTTTTTAATCCTGCTAAGTCTGCCCTCACCGAGATCAACCAGATATTCGAAACAGGAGAGAAGTCGTGAGCCATTTAGTTGTCTGGTATCACCCAGAAAGAAATCAAATCGCATTAGGAGAGAGACTTTTACCACCTCACTTCTCTCGGATCGAAACAGGCAGGGGTCACTGGATACGAACAGATTATGAAATGAATCTAGAGGGTTGGATTTATATTGGGAGGGCTGATTTATGACAGACAAACCTATAGCCATAGCAAAGAGATCAGCAAACATCGGATTTGCCATCGGCGTTCTTGAAGGGCTTAAGATAATTTGCCCACAACATTCTAAAGTAATTGATGAAGCGATTGAAAAACTGGAGGCGCTTTGTGACTGACAAAGATAAGGAGTTTGAGCAATGAGCTTTGTCGCGACAGACCCAGTTAGCCATAAAGGAAAAACCAATACATGGCTAACCCCGCTTTGGCTGATTGAATCTCTAGGAGAGTTTGATCTAGATCCATGCGCCTTTCCAGGACATCAAACAGCAAGGAACTTAATTTGTCTGCCTGACAATGGTCTTTACCAACCTTGGCATGGTCGTGTGTGGCTCAATCCTCCCTATGGAAAGTTCACTAAGGAATGGCTTGAGAAGCTTAATCAGCATGGTGATGGGATTGCTTTAGTGTTTGCGCGTCTTGAAACAAAATGGATTCAACCTTTCCTGAGAAACGGATTCTTTTCCATTGAAGGCAGAATTTCATTTCTTAACGAACAGAAAGAAAAAACAACAAACGCTGGAAGTCCTTCAATGCTGATTCCTTTTGGAAGAAAGAATGTCGGTGCAATTTTATCTAGTGATTTAAAGGGAAGGTGGTTTCAATGAGTGATGTGAAAGATAAGGAGTTTGAGGCGGCTTTAGCAATTGAAACCGCAAATCATGCCGATAGCGAAGGCGACAATGGCTGTGCAATTATTTCCCACGATGCTGGTGCTCGCTTTGCCAGGCAATACACATTGAAGGAAGCCAGCGAAGAACTGGAAAAGTTGAAGGGGGATTTAAAACAAGAGTTAGAGTGGAAAGCGCAAAGATTTAAAGCTTCTGTCGACCATGCAAATTGTGATGAGGTTAAACGCATAAAGCGTGAAGGACTTCCAGAATATGCGCCAACGTGGGAAGCTGGTAGAGCTTGCGGCTTTCACGCAGGATATGAGCGGTATCAAATTGAACTCACCGCCAAGGACAAGCTCATTGAGGAAATAATGGCCATTGTTAAAAGAATTAATTTAGCGATGACATTTCCAAGAACGCCGGAAGAAAAAGCAATTCGAAAAGTGACTGATGAAGCCCTGGCGCTCTATGAGAAAAGCAAGGAGGGGAAAGCGTGAAAATCCTAGACCTTTCCGCTGGGAACAGAGCCATTTGGTTCGATAAAAATAATTGCCATACGGTTTTTTTAGATCGGCGTGAATCCGTAAACCCAACGGTAGTTTGTGATACTCGAAACATTCCTGAGAGCGTGGGCAAGGATTTTGACCTGGTAGTTTTTGACCCACCACATGAGAACGTCGGAGCCAATGGGCACATGAGCAAGCGATATGGACACTCAACCAGAGCTGACATTGTTGACACGATTAAAGGATCTGGGAAAGAGGCTCATCGAATCACGAAACCAAATGCGCTCATGGCCTTCAAGTGGAATGACCATGCGTGGAAATTAGATGCCGTATTGGAGTTTCTAAAACCATATTGGACACCTTTGTTTGGGCATCACTTGAGAAACAGAGGTGGTCCAGAGGCGACCACACAAAGCTTTTGGGTAATGCTTTTGAGAGTTGAACCCCAGGACAAGGAGGGAGTGGGGGGATGAGTTTTAAAAGTGGAATTAGACAATACTTAATTAATCTCCCAAGTATTACGGGAATTGATTTAGGGTATGAAAACCGAGAAAAATGTAGCCTCTACTTAGATGATTGGCAAAAGCTGAAGCATGACGTTGAAATTCTTAATCGCTTATTGATAACAGGCTTTGGATACCAACTTGTACAAGGCGGAGAACCAATCATTGGATACTTTATTCCGAAACCAGAGAAACAAGACAGCTTCGAAAAGATAATTGGAGATTTGGCAACGGCTTATCCAAAAGGTTTTGGTGCCGCTCAATTTGAAGTCTTTATAAAGCGAGCCCGAGCCATTTTAGAAAAGGACCGCTTGACCACCCAAGCCGAAAGCAAAGGAGAAGGATGAATGGACCTCTGGCTATGCAATTTTTGTGGGAAGTATTTTCGACCAGTAACGACCGCTGTAGTCTGTCCGTTTTGTTCTAGGTTCAACAAAGGAGAGTAGGTGATTGAGTTTCTATTAAAAATAGGTGCCTCTATGTTCATAGCGTTTGCAATTGTGATGCTATTTATTGTCACATTTGGTTACTTAGCCCTGCTTTTTGAAATTTGGAGGGGCCAGCCATGAGCGAGAAAACAGCGGATATTCTTAACGCAATAATGTTAATTGTTTTGTTGCTATTTTTCGGTGTGGCCATGTTCGGCGGGATACATCATTTCTTAATGATGATTGGATTGGTGGAGCCATGAGCGATAAGCCGATCAAAGCAGACATTTTCCTAAAAGGGGAGGGAGGGTGAAAACAGAAAGCCAATTAAGAGCCGAAAACAATGATTTAATGGACCCTTACTGGAAACCAAACTTACCGCCAGCGAAAAACCATTTTGCAAAGGCACAGAGGCTTATAAACTCATGTTCACCGATCATAGATGCTCTTAATAAGTTAGAAAATAAAGATGCTCTAGAGGATATGAACACAATGATTCGTGTTTCCATCTCTGGTCCTAGATGGAGAGAGTTCCTTGAGGCCTATGAGGCATTAGACCAATCCCCCAAAGGAGACCAAAATGGATGAAAAGAAGGCGCGGGAAATGTGGGTCAATTTGTACAGTGACACCGAGAGAATTGCTGGAATAGCCCATCACAGCGAGGAAACTGCTTTGGCAGATCTAAGCGAAAGTCTTGGCGACAAGGAAACGGTTCACGTCATAGAAATGTCGGCCTACACGGACCTTAAAGCAGAGCGGGACAGATACAAGAAGGCGCTGGAGTTTTATGCCAATGGCGCACCTTGGTCAGAAAAAACACCTTGGTATGAGTTTGGGTGTGGGTGCTGTGCTTCATCGGCCAAAGAAGAGGGCGACCGAGATTATAATGAGAGTGGCGACGAGATACAGGGGCGTGTTGCCAGAGCCGCGCTTAAAGGAAAGGAATAGAGGGGATGAAGCTACCAAAACATAACTGCGGGCTGACCTTAGAGCACAACGTACATAAAAGCCTTTATGAACATGCGAGTGATTGTTGGGAAATTTCTAGGGGTGAAGATGTCTGGGAATCTCAAGAAGCCAAGGACAGAGCAATCCTTACCGATGAAGTGTGGACGCTTCAATGGTATCCAGACACACCAGTAGGGTTTTTTAAGATAGCCGCGCCAACGCTTGAGGAGCTTTTAGCTTTTGCATTGAAGATTGAACAGAAAGATAAGGAGGAAACATGAGCACCGATGGAAGCAGCAATATCTGGAAGAAACTAATCGTTTTCGTTATGGCACTTATGGCTAAGTTTGCGCCTAAAGATGAGAAGAAGGAATAGCAGGGGATGATTGAAGACGAAATAACAACAGCACACATTCAACAAGCAATGGCCCAAAACACTTTAGAGTCCGTTGACTCAGAGATGGCTTTTCGTTGGTGGTGTCCAGAGTGCGATGGCATGAACTTTCTGACTTTCACTCATTGGGAAGTTTATAAGAACGTTGCCGAGTGTTCTAAATGTGAAAAAGGCGTAAAGGTGAGACCGCCATGGACATGAACAGCAAGCGTGACAAGGCCACTTCACTGATTTGTGCGGGGGATACATAATTGTTTTTAATCCTACTGACATTATGGGCTATTTTTATTATCCCCACTTTACTAATACTTATTGTTACGGCATTCAACACTCCACGCAATGATTGATAGAGAGTAAAACTATAATGCCACCAAAACACCGTACAATGAACCCACACACCAACCAAGGCGGTCCACGTCACTGGGCACAAACCTCCATCGCAATACAAACCGAAGTCCACACCCTACGTGCACAAAAACTAACGATGCGAGAGATTGCCCAAAAACTACATCTCTCCCACGCACAAGTAGAACGTATATTAAAAAATGGTATACGTGATTATATAGCATTCCCCGACATCCACGCATTCCGCACACATCTAAACAGTATAAAAGCTACACAGTCATAAGTGGTCCCGCACCCATAGTCAGTCTAGATAACTACACAACGTACATTTATATATCTATGCATAACCCAAATGACATATATGTAATACCAAACAAAGGAGTTATGTATGAAAACCACCCACCGAATAATACGCTGCCATGCATGTCAGTGTGAGAATATACTGGCACCGGAACTGGAGTGTTGGAATTGCCGTGCTTATCTATCCCGCTATCAATGGACCTTCGACACAAATTACATATTAATGAGTTCCGGAAAGCCAACATAATACCCCTTAAAACCCAGACTAGGCAAGGATGCCACGGTCTTACGTCTAGAAAACCACCACACCCAAACTAAACCTTAGTCACATCAATATAACCCCCATACCCTATACGTGTGAAAATAGTAGCCATCGGTGACACTCATTTTCCTTTCAGCGCCAATCATGTCATACGATGGATAATCCAGGATATTATTGAACCAGACCCAACCATCACCCATATCATACAAGTCGGCGACCTATACGACCTAATGAGCTATTCACGTTTTCCAAAACGTCTCTTACTAACACCACAAGATGAAGTAAGTAAGGCCCGTGACATGGCAGAATATTTCTGGAAGCGAATGCGTGACGTTGCACCGCAAGCCACCCGTCACCAAATCCTAGGTAACCATGATGCCCGTCTATCAAAACGTGTCGTGGAAGTGATGCCCGAACTAGACCACCTAATACGCTATAAAGACCTATGGTCATTTGACAATGTAATCACCACACATGATGAACGGGATGAGTTAGTGATAGGTGACTGGACATTCATCCACGGCCACACCAAATTCACTAAACACATAGAAGCGGTCGACTTCAAGAACGTATGTACTGGACACACCCATAGAGGTGGTCAACATGCCTATAGACTCCAAATACGTAATCAACCCCGCATCCTACAAGAATTAAATTGTGGTTATGTAGGTAACCCCTTCCACGAAGCACTTACATATCGACCACTCAATAAGTATTTCGGATGGACTTGGGGATGCGGTGTAATAGATGAGCACGGCGGTCGTTTCATTCCTTATCCAGGAAAGCGTCCCACCCCATGAGTAAAGTCCTATATCGTACATGCAGGATAGATTTCCTAGACCACGTAGTCCGTGACGATAATCCAGTCACATGCAGTGTGGTCGGCTGGCTCATCAAAGAAGACGACACTAAAATAGTCTTGAGTTATTGGTTAATAGATGACCCAGATCCCACCGTAGTCCTTGATCACATGGAATACATCACTATACTTAAATCATGTGTGCTAAGGCGGCGGTGGCTTAAATGAAATCATATAAAGAAGCAGTACAGGTTGTGGATATAATGACCGATGAGAATGGGCTTGGCTATTACATGGCGTTCGATACATTTCTTAATACAGTCTGTCTAGGTATTGCCGCCGATAAACGTTATGCAATCACACCAGACCAATTTTACAACGCAATCAAATCCTTTATAAATGACATAGAAACAGACCAGTTAGACCTAGACGCCATCTTCTTATTACAAAAAGAGACGTCTTCGATCCATAATTAATATATTATCTAGTGGTCTCACCCTTATCGGTTTCCTTATCACAATTCACATTCTTAGTGATTTTCTTAGGTAGCGGAATCTCTTTAGGCCACCTGACCGCGCAAATTTTAGATACTGCATAAGCAGACCGCTTTACAGTATTAGATTGATTTCCACCAAAGCCAGGCACAGTAGACCCAGACTTAGCAAGATACTCAGCCGTGCAATCACCATCAGCAAAGGTCACATGATTGCCGCTTCCAGAACCACAGTTAGAATTAATGTGAATGACCGCGCCTCTAGGGATTCCATTCTTTTTCCACTCAACCTCAACACCATATTTAGCCCAGTTCCTAGCGCCAGCGCCGTTCTTAATCCACTCTAACCCCGCCTCACTATTCATGGCGGCGATAAACAATCCACACCACGCAAAAGAAGTTCCAATAATTGTCTTATAGCCGGACAATCCAACTATTTTCCAAAAGCCAGAAAGCCATTTATTGAAAACTGAATCAGTTTCTTTTTTACCCTTATGCTTCTTCGCTTCTACATAGGCCGGATTGACGGGGTTACTTCCTGGAATAACTGGAGGCACATCAGTCTTCCCATCACGCTTAACAAGCTTTAGTCCAAGCTTCTTAAACGTCTCACCACCATCTTTTGATGGAATGATTCCTGTGCCAGTCAGTCCTACTGACTTCTGATATGCCGCGAGCACATCTCTGGTCTTTGGACCAAAATCATCATCAACTGTGATTTCAAAGCCCTTGTTTTTTATAGCAAGCTGAAGAAGCCCTACGTCCTTTGACTTCTCTCCAAGCTTTGGAACTGTGGAAAGCTCAACAAGCTTAGCGACCTGAGAAGGCGCAAAGAACAAAGCTAAGAGTTTATCTACAAGCTCAGCTATTAGTTTTAAAAATGTATTTTTCTTTTCTTCACTCATAAATTACTCCCTATTTTGAACGCTTTAAATCTTCAGTCATAATCACAATTAGCTCTTTCATCCATGCCATAGTGTCGATAAACTGATCGCCTGGAATGCAGATGTGCTTATCCATTTCTTTAGATGCATAAGAGATTTTAAACTTGGTTCCAAAACTATTAATGCAATCCATCCTTTTTTCAGGATGATTGATTAAACATTTGGTGACTCTTGGAGGAGGCCTAACTTGATTACAGCCCGTCGCCAACAGAATCAGTAAAGCGAGAAATCTTCTCAAGAATCTTTTCTCGCTCAGCATTAGATGTCGCATTTTTTAACTCTTCCTTAAGTTGAGACGCTTCTTTACTTACAACCTTCACGCCGTAGGCTTTGCGAATTTCAGAAGCTAAATATTTCTTTAGCTCCTGAATCTCCGCTTGGATTATTGGCCTGATGATGGATGCCAAGAGGCTCGTCAAAAACGGCACTAGTCTGCCTTGTTAATATCTTCAGCTTGTTCTAAAGCGTAAGCCCTAAGCTGTGGATAAAGAACAGAAGCCAAGTCGTCGTATTTGTTTTCAGACAAGGCGGCTGATTTCTCAAGCCACTCAAAAACCGCAACAATCACAACTTTTGCAGACTCTTCTGCAATCTCAAGTCCGTTTCCTTTTAGCTCTGCAAGTAGACCTTTAAGATCATATGCCTTTTCCATTTTACCCTCCTTGGATACGTTACAATTTAGACTCGATACGAGACAGCCGTGTCTCAATCGAACTTAATATTTTAAACAACTTTTCTTGATTGTCCAATTTATACGAGACTAGATTGTCCTGTAATAAATTAAGATCTACCCGTACATCTTCTACAGTCTTAGCCGTCGCCGCACTTGTATAATGCATTTGGGTTAACCACCCAGCACCCCCAAACAACGACACAACCAAACTGATCGGCACTAATGTTTTCTCTGTGATCTTTGACGCAATACCTTCTAACATCGTGTAGAAACCTCCGTGTTAACTACCCCAATCTCAATCATACAATCGCGGTGCGCCACACGCAAAAATAATCATTGACCAAAACGGCGCATTTAACCCAGTCTTATAAAGCAAATTCTGGATAGCGAGGGGTTACACTTGGACACAATTACATCGAATAGTATGGATAATGGGTTACACACACCAAAACGAATGATGACCGTACATCGTGAAGCCGGACATACTACCGTCTACATCAACGCATCGAGTCTAAGTATCATACAGTCCTGCATGCGTAAGGCAGAGTATGCATTACATCGTGACTTACGTAGTGAGTTAGGAAGTCCGGCCACCACATTCGGTAGCGCCATACATAAAGCACTAGAGACGTTTTATACCGCGCCGCGTAAACAGCGCATCCTACCCCCCAACTTCAGAAAAGAAATGGAAATGATGGTGGGTGGGGAAATACCACATGAAAATTCTTTCTTGTTATACCGAGCTACAAGGGATTTTATTCGTATGGCTTCCCCACTCTCCAACTTGCCAGCCGATGATAAGCGGAGCATTGAAAGTGGTGTATGGTCTTTATCCCACTATTTTGAAACTTACATAGATGATCCGTATGAAGTGATGCAGGACTCCCAAGGTAAGTACATGACCGAACTCACTCTACAGACCATATTAATATCTAGACCAGAACTCACCATCTACATATTCGGGACCATTGACGTAATCTTAAAAAGTCTTACAAACCTACAAATACTTGTTACTGATCATAAGACGTCCAGTATGGTAGGTAAGGACTTCTATAATCGACTAAAACCAAATCACCAATATACCGGCTACATCTATCTCGTACAACAATGTCTAGGACTGTCCACGGACAAATTCATGGTGAATTGCATACAAGTAAAACCAAAACCCAAGACTGCACGAGGTACACGTCCAGACTTCCCACGCCAAATCACCACACGTTCACCTGAAGACATTACGGAATTCAAAGCCTGTGTGGAGTTCTACGTAGAACAATACCTAAAATCCATGGATAGTGGAGTGTGGCCACAAGGCAGTCCCGACTCTTGTAGTATGTACGGCGGGTGCCAATACCTCGACATCTGTTCATCACCGCACGCAATACGCCAAAACATTATTGACTCACGATACAATACTACACCCAAAACTCACGGAGACATCAATGCCATTACTTAATGAATTAGAGACTCAGAATTATCTACGGATATTTGTAATGGGTGAACCTGGTACTGGTAAGACTGTAGGATCCACTACATTTCCAGGTCCAATCAAAATATATGACTTCGATGGTAAAGTGGACAGTGCCTATAATTATTGGAAGGCAGTAAGTCCAGAACGTCTATCACAAATCGACTATGAAGACTGTAAGCCACGAGATCAAAAAGGCAGCGGGTTTAAAATATGCAATGAAAGTCTCGGTAAGATTCTACAGGAATATAAACTCACAAAGAAGATCCCATACAATACCATCATCATCGACTCCACTACTATGATGGCTCCGGAAATGCTTAATTGGTTAGTCCATTTCGAAACCGGCATCAAACGTAATAAAGAAATAAAATCCATGCAAGTAGCTAGCATGCAAGACTATATGATCTTTGCTCCCACACTATCCAACTTCATTTACGAATTATTCAGTCTTCCATGTCACATCATTCTTACCGGCCACATTGCCATAGATAAGGACGAATTGACCGGTGAGATTACTCGCTCAGCTAGTATACCTGGTCAAATGGCCAAGAAAATCCCAGTTATATTCCCTGAAGTCTATGTATCATTAGTCAAAAATGATAAGTATATGGTCCAGACGAAAGCTGATTACAAATATCCGTGTAGATCCCAAATCCACGGCATACCAAAAGAAGTCCCATTTACATATGCAGACTTAATAAAAAAATATTGATTTATAACCAATGGGCTAATGCCCACAACTAAAAGGAGTTACAAATGGCATTTATTAAACCAGACCTCAGTGAGGTACAAGCACCTATCACACCAGGCGAATATAAGGTTCGTGTAGTCGGTAGTGAAGTGGGTGAGTGGACAGGTAAAGATGGGAAGCCAAACACCCCATACATTAACTGGATACTAGAGACTATTGGCGGTGAGAAGCCCGCTGACAATGGACGTAAGATCTGGCACCGCACACCAGTAGCAGGTAAGGGTGCGTTTAAATTCGCCAATTTCTATAAAGCCACAACTGGCCAGACATATGAACGTGGTCAAGGTTTTGACACTGAGATGTTGATGGGACGTGAATTAGCCGTGATTGTAGACATTACTGCAGAAGGCTATACAGAAATTAAGGGTGAAAAAGCCATTAATTAATTTTTTATCATAGTATGTGGGGGAAGTATGTCGGGATATGTATAACCCCCACCCATCATTGAATTGGACAACTAGGGGAATACATTTTATGGGGATCGTGGGGATAGGTAACTCTGCAGCTAGAATTTGCATCTTGATTGGAGAGCTTCCCACGGTCTCCGCTATAATGGACCGCACACCATTTTCACAGTGGGGCCAGTCATTCATAGAACAAAAATTAAATCGTGCCGGACTCCACATAACAGACTGTTATGTACTATCATTCCGCACTACTAAGTCCCCGACTACGGACCAAGAACGCCAAGACACTATCGCACGTCTTAATACATTACCAAACCTACAAATCATTATCCCACTAGGTAGTGAAGCACTACAATTAATCACTGGACACACATCAATAGATAAGTGGAATCTATCACCACTTGATACTTTACCCACTATCACATGCAAACGCTGTATTCCAACATTCTCGCCTAATCGAGTTAATTCCGAAGTCGGTCTATCACTGTACGTAGAAAAAGCCTTTATAAGAGTTCGTGAAGGCCTCACATACAATAGTAATAGTAAGTGGAAGCGTAAACCCTATAACTTCCTGATCAATCCGAATTACGAAGATACATTGGACATACTGCAAATGATTGAGAAAACACAGACTGTGGTGGCTAATGATATAGAGACTGGTGGGGGAGTAATTAATACCGTAGGCTTTGCGTGGTCAGAAGTCGATGCAATCGCAATTGACACACTACCAGAAAGACTTAGTGACCATAATTATCATACACTATGGACGGCCATAGCACGCATACTAGAGTCCACTAAAATCCGTAAGGTATACCAGAATAATATATACGAAACCATATTCTACAGTGCGTACGGCATTAAAGTCCAAAACACCTACTTCGATACTATGTGGGCACAGAAATTTATGTGGCCAGAATTTGACCAAGGTCTAGATAACGTAGGCCGCTTCTACACCAATGAGCCTTATTGGAAGGACATAGGTAAAGACTATAAAGGTGAAGGAGGTAAGAAGGACTGGGCTAATGTACGGGACTGGGTAGCTCACCGCACCTACAACTGCTTCGATACCACAGGAACATTCGAAGCGATGATAAACCAGACCAAAGACCTAGAGAGTCGTGGTCAATCTAAATTCTTCCATGAATATATAATGAAGTTGGCCGAGCCCATCGCTGAAATGTGTTCACATGGTTTACCTGTAGATGAGACAGTACGTCATAAATTAGAAGTAGATGTTAGTGCACAAATTGCCACCGAACTAGCAAAACTCACTAAACAAATTAACGTGAAGTCATGGAAACAAAAACAAGAATTATTATTGTCTAAAGGTTATAGCATACCTACAGTACGTAAAAAAGGTGAAAGTAAGGCATCCACAAACGAACTTGCACTTAAGAAATTACGTATCAAATATCCGGAAGACACAGACATCACCGTATTACTTCGCGTAGCCAAATTAAATAAAGCATTAAGTTCCTATATCCGTGTGCCATATAGTGATGATGGTATTTTACGTTATACGATGAATGGGACAGGCACTGAAACCTTACGCTTCGCCAGCCATAAAGATCCGTGGGAGCGTGGACTAAACCCACAAACAATCCCGTCAGAATACAAACGTATATTTAGGCCACCCGACAACCACATATTCTTTCAAGTCGATTTATCGCAGGCCGAGTCTCGTTTTGTCGCTTACGATAGCTGTGATACGGATCTAATACGTATGTTAGAAGACCCCACACAGGACATTCATTCATATGTCGCTGCACACATTTTCGGAGTGAGTGTGGAGCAAGTACAAGAAGAACGTAAGCGTGGTGACATAAGTAAGCGACAATTAGGTAAGAAGTCAGGACACGGTGCGAATTATGACATGGGATGGGCTACATTCCAAGACTCCTGTCTTAAAGAAATGGATTTAGTACTGGACCGTAAGATGTCCGAAAAAGTACTTAACACATACCACACATTATTTCCTGGTATTAGACGAGGCCATGCACGAATACGGGATGAATTATATAGGACACGTACACTATCCAACCCATTCGGTTTCACCCGACATTTCTACGGACGTCTCGACGACAACACATTCCGTGAGGCATATGCATTTAAACCGCAGTCAACTATACCAATGATCACTAATCATTTAATGCTGGGTTTGTTGGGGCAGCGTGACATCGGTGCACTAGACTTTAATCTACATCTACAAGTCCATGACTCCTTAGTCCTGTCTTGTATCAATAGCCCATCTGTGTATGGACCAATCGCTGAATACTGTTATAACCTAGACCTTTGGCATCCGGAAATCATATTGCCTGCAGGTAGATTACGGATCCCAACTGAATGTGAGATTGGCCCGACACTCAAAGACCTAAAAGGATTTAAGTTGTGAGTAGGAATTATCCGAATTTTATTGAGGCGTACTTTAAATATAATAATGATGGGTTTGTACCGGATAAATTCCATCACTGGGCGGGTCTATCTGTCGTGGCTTCCGCACTAGAGCGTAAGTGTTATATACCATGGTCCCCCACATTATCATTCTATCCCAACCTATACATATTATTTGTAGCACGTCCTGGTCTCGGAAAATCCACTGCAGTGATGCCCGCAGTCCGTATGTTACAGGACTTAAAAAATAAAATGGACGGGAAGTTAAATATACTGCCGTCTCAAATGACCGAAGCTGAGTTAGTTAATCAGATGGCCGCACTGCTCACCACCTACAATGACGGGACATTTGTTAAAGAACAAAGTGCGGCATTCTATTTTGCCAGTGAAGCATCCGTATCACTTACTAATGTATATGGTTCATTTATTAATATGATTACGGAGTTATATGACTGTAATCCTAGATGGGAAAAAGCAACAGTCAAATCCGGCACAATCAGCATTGTTAATGGGTGTTTTAATTTATTGGCCGCATCCACATTTGATTACTTAGGTAAATTAGTGACTAACGATAGTATTATGGGTGGTTTTGCGTCCCGCCTAAATTACGTAATACAGTCCGAGGTGTTTGAACGTAAATCATCGTGGCAGGGACGTGGCTTCGCCAAGCAAACGCAAGTAGACTATACGAAATTACTTGAAGATTTGGTCCGCATTCATGCCATGACAGGACCCTTCCACGCCGACGGTGAATATGCAATGGCATACGAAGAATGGTTTGCACCGTATGATCGTGAACGCCAATTACTAAAAAGTGAGAAGTTGCAAAGTCTATTAGTCCGTAAGCAAACTAACCTACTGAAACTATCTATGATATTGAGTGCGGCGGAATCCAGTGATCGCACTTTAAAACTCCATCACTGGAAACAAGCGATGTTGATGGCGGAAGAATTAGATAAGGGATTGCCTGATATGTTACGCGAAAGTGCATCACAACAAGTAAATACACAGTCAGGTGTGAATGCCGGAATATTTAAATCACTGTCCAAAGGCCCCATGAAAAGATCTGACTTAAGACGTAGTCTAGTATTAATGGGACATTCAGGTCAGACTGCAGACCAGACCATAGATGCATTTATCGCCGACGCCTCAGACATTATTAAATGTGATGTTAGGGGTGGGGACATCCTGCTTAATCTGATCGGGAATGCGGATCACTATTTGTAATTCAGTCAAGTATTGGTGATTAATGACTGACGTAAGTTCTATTAAACCTTTAAGTGTGGCAATACCTTCAACTAGTTTTTCTAGTTCCAATTGTACGTCTGTATTTAATGTATGGTATGCCCCGCGCACATCATCACTACCATACATCATTCTTTAATGTCCTTCTGTGTGAGGCCCGATGCAACACCACTCAATGCTTCGGCAATACCTCCAACACTCTCAGCACCGCGCACTTTAATGCCACTACCGACACTGAATTTGGCGGAAGCTTTAGCCGGAGCATACACACCATTTTTAAGTGACTGTAAATGTCCATTGTTCTGTGCCCATGTCATCGCACCCTCTAATGTCTTACGTAACTCTCCACGCTGTTTAGGTGGGACCTGTTCCAAAAATTCTTCCACACCACGCTGACTAATTAATTTCGCCAGACGATTATTACTACCGCCAAAACGTAGCATAGACATTACTAAATTAATTTTCCCATCAGCAAACCCCGCAAAAGCTTTTACACCAGCTTTACTGGCCTTTACCACTTCTTCATCCGTCCCCTTAATCACTGCATTTTGTACCTGATCTGCTAAATCAAACGCACGTAGAATGGTCCCGACATTCACGCCTTTTTGATCCGGTAATAATTCCTGTAAGAATTCATCACCGTATGAAGCTAACTCCTTACGCATTCCGGCCACATTATATTTAATCTGGGACGCGTCACCTGGTGTCCTATGTTTAACGGCCAAATCTTCAAAGAACTGTCCGGCCACATTCTTCCATGCAGTCGGATTTTCTTTTAATAGAAATGCTTTAGCTGCACGTAAATCACTAAGTCCATTCTTGCCTTTACTTAACAATAAACGTGCGAATGTATTGGCTCCGGTCTCGGACTCGAGTAACTTACCTAATTGATCACGTGCTGACGCTAATTGTCCGAAGTCCTTAGTCGCTGCCTTATATGCGGCAGTCTCAACTTCATCAAGTACGTACGGCATCGCTTCCCTAGTATCATCACGTAGGTTACTAGATAACTTACCGATAAAATTCTTGTACACACCACCAATGCGACCCGCAGCTTTATTCTTTGCTCCAATAATCTGTGACTGACCTATTAGATCATCGATAGTGAGCCCGCCCTGCGTAGCTAATTTATTATTAAGTCCAATCAAGTCCTTCTTGAACCCATTAATAATGGCTTTAGAGTCTGTGCCTAAAAACTGCGCCATACTATCGTCGTCTGGGAATATAAGTTCACCCTTACGTCTAGTGACTCCAATCTCACTGAAAATATTCTTTAGTGCCTCGGTGGTTTTAGGACTAGGAAGTGCTGCGGTCTTTGCCGTGGCCTTAGCCTTATCCCGAAACTTCCCGATAATCTCACCTTCACGTTTAATTGCATTAGCTAACGTAGTCCCCACATCATCTACAAGACCGGATCTAGTCTGTGTCGTACCGGTCTTAACTGCACCCTTCAAACTGTCCTTACTAAGTCCTGCACTGGTCTCTACCATATCTAGTACGGCATCACCTAATTGCTTGGATGCTTGGTCCTGTAATGACTGAAAACCTTTATTGGTCTGGACACTACGTGCGACCATAGTTGCATCCGTACCTGGTAACATTTGATGTGCAAGCAATGGAAGATCAGTACCAGGTAAATTCTCTATCACGTTCAAATTCTGTAATTCCTTAACAGTCTCTAAATTACCTTTGACTGTATCGTCTAGCCGGTCTGCTGCCGGAATCTCGCTTGCACGTTTAATAGCATCATGACGTTTAAATAACTTACCCAATCTATTCGATGCATATCCGATAGCTTTTTCAGCCACCTTATTAAATATCGCAAACTCCATTCCGGTCTGGATACTACCTAGTGAACGTTGCAATCCGGCTTTTAATTGTTCACCTATAGGTGCTTCATTTCCGGCAACACCACCACGTGCTTCATCCCTAGGAATACCTAACCACTGTTCTGCAATTGCATCGGCTACTTGATCACCCATTGCCGCACCCGCAGCAAAACCGATCGGAGCGGCAGCACCTGCACTAGGACCACCGGCGGCTACGGCACCAGCTACGCCACCCATCGCTATGGTAGAATTACGGAATTCATCGGCAAATACGTCACCGATAATTTCGATTGTGCCTGGATCTAATTTCTTAAATGATTTTTTACCTGGTAATTTAACTAAAATGTCATCACCATCTTCGCGTACATTATCGTCACCGAGTTTAGCTTTAAGCCCCATTAACTTCTCTTTATTGGTCTTACCGAATGCAGCTTGAAGTCTGTATGGCGCTAACTCTACTTGGTCCCTAATACCACTCGGAGTGAAATTAGATTGGAAAAATCCTGGATCTTCTTCAATAGGTAATTCATCTGTCGGGGTGAAATTCGCCATCTCATTCATTAATGGATCTGGTGACTGCGTAGATGTTAGTTGTGCGATGTCTGGCGCTACTGCATCCGAGACCATTCCCCCTATATCTTTGGCTGTATCTATAATCCCTTTTTGTGGCGCTGCCTCAGTATCTACACTCGGCATCTCAAATGCCGCCATTTCTGCCATTAGACTGTCAACATTGGACGTAGCGGTTTCATTAGGTACGGGTGAGCTGACTTGTGAAGGTCTGGACTTTTGCTGTGCTATTTGTTGTGGTCCGGCCATATTAATATTACCTTCCTTTGAATAGTTCTTCTATTTCAGTATTAGTAAGTCCGGATTTAGCTGCAACATCCCGCAGAGCTTTTACGTCTACTTTCGCATCACGTAATTTGAATTTGATGAATTCGCGGGCTTTATTGCTATCCGTACCTGCAGGTGTTTGTTTCTTAGCCGTAATACTCTCAGGATTTATAATACGTAGTACTTCGGACTCAGGTAATTCTAATAAAGCACTACCAGACTGTGCTTGACGTCTAGCTTCTGTATCGATTTTATTTTGCACTACAGTCCTGAATTCTGTTGCAATTTGTTTCAATTGCTTACGACTTTCTGGTGTCATTTTACCTGATGTTAGTGTGGTGGCAATTTGGTTAGCACGTGACAGTAAGTCTTTACTGCCACCAAAACGATTTAAATCTTGTTCTGTTAGTGCACCGACTTCGCCCGCAAGCCGTGCTAATTGTGTCTTTGCCACTTCAGATGAGATAGGTTTATCAATATTTAATAACTGTAAAGCATTATCTGCTGCGGTCAATTTCTTACGATCTTCAGCCACTAATGAATCAAACTTAGATTTTTGTTGGGCTAATTGTCCTTTCTTAAACTGATCAGACTGTCTACCTTGCGCACGACTGAAACGACTTTCTTGGCCCGCCGCCATTGTCATAGCACGCATACCTTTACCTTCTTCACTCTGCGCAAATTTCTCCGCTTCCAATAAACTATCATCGACTTGTGCAAGTTGTTCTGGGCTTAATTGTGTAACTGCTTCTTCGAAAGACAGCTCGCCGCGCTGTACTTGGGATTTAAGCGCCATGAATTTCTGCCTGAATTCAGGTGATTTAGTAAGTAATTGCATCGTGTCTTCAGGTAATATATTCCCCATTGCTGCATTGAGTTTTGGTAAGTAAGAATTGAAGTATGCGGTTTGTGCTCCGCCGTCTTTTAAATTACTACCGGCTTCAATGGCCTTACCCACCCGCTCATACTTAGTCACTTCTAATTCTTTGAGTTTGGATGCCGTCGCTTCACGCTGTTGGTCAAGTGCTTCCTTCTTCATCGCAAGTTCAATACCGGCATTAACACTAGACTGCATATCTGGTGTAGTACGTGCGATATTGTCCTGTGCTCCCGCAATCAATGTCTCAGCAAGTGTCGCCATTATTTCTTACTCCTATCTACCTTAATAGACTTTAACTTAGCTATACGTGTTTCATAATCACACTGACTGTCGAATTCTTTTACTAGGTCATTCACACCAGGAAGTGTACGGAAGTTCTTTCCGAAACGTTGTTGTAAGGCACGTATGAGACGGAAGCGTCCGATGTTATTTTTGGGAAGTTCTGGCATAGACTCACCTAATATACTAGGCAATTCATCCATAGTGAGTTTTGTAGACTCACCTGCACCCTTCCCCATAACTTCATTGAGTGTTACTTTACGCACTTAGTAAATTACTCCCGCCACGACTGTACATGGCATTCGACATAGTTGAACTTGCCGTATCTTTTACTAAATTATCGGTCAGTCCTTTTTTACCACCAAGTGCGTATGAAGTTCCGGCCATGATTGCAGTATTAAGCAATCCGCTATTGAATTGTGATGTTGCTTGCCTACCTAACATTTCACCAGTGAATTGGCTTCCGGCAGTATTTACTAGACCTTGGCCCGCCGCCGCTACACCACCAGACATTCCAGTAAATGCATTGACCCTGCGGTTTGCATTATCGCCGAATATGGACTGTAATGTTTGTGCGGAATTTCCTAGGTTACCGCGCCCTGCAGCACCCGCACTACCCATACCAAATAGATTATTTAATGTGGATTGTTGTGTACCTGAAATTAAATTGTCAGTCTCTAGGTCAAATTGTGTGAGTGCTTGAATGCCCGCAGTTGATGTCTCGGCACCTGGTCCTAATTGTTCACGTAAGGAATTAAGTAATTTTTGACGTTGCTGCGCCCTATTCTTACGTACTGGATCTAGTGCAGAACTGTCTTCACCCCGCAATAATTTAAGTGCTTGGGTACTGGCCTCTAATATTGCCGGATCTAGTGCATCATATAGTGCGGATTGCCTATCTAGATTCTGAGTCTGGATTTTAAGTGCTTTTTCGGCAGCCAATATTTCGGCAGGTGATGACGGTGCAGCTAACCGCATCGCTTCATTACGGTCTGCTACAGACCTATCATATTGTGTTCTAGCTGAATCGGCCTGTGCAGTCGCAATACGTTGACCAGTTCTGGCCATTGCATTTGAGCCTGTGATTTCCCCTATAACTCTACCCATACGTTAAATCTCCTTGAGAAATAATAGCACATTATTGTGTGCACTGACTAACTTCATTCCGTATTTTGTGTGCATGGAAATGGATGCGGAGCTAGTAGCATTCGCCACATTTATCTGACTGACCAATCTGTTACACTTATGTTTCTTGGCCGCTTCCACTACAACATCGACCAAAGTACGGAATAATTCCTTACCCCTACTGTCTTTTTTTATGTATAGGTCCTGTATAAAACATTGGTCGTTTTCAATACGGTACAGTACGAAACCATGTTCGTTTATATAAGAATCAAAACCCAGACATTCTTTATTGTATTCAGCCCACATGATTTCCACGTTCACACACCCGCCAGTCGTTCTACAATAGCAGTTAATTTTTCTATCTTAGTCTTTATATCCATGTCTGTATTACGTATTTCTTCTAATTCGCTCAATGTCTGGTTGTATTGGGTCATATAATGTACCGCACGTTCTTGTTGTTCTGGTGTCAGTACATTCTCAACTTGTATCATGTCTAAGTGTAGACGGTCCGGTACGTCATGGGTTGTCCACATCTCACTGATTGGGTGCCGTCCTATAGGTAAATCGTACTTGAGTCTGATACGACCCATCTCATCTTTCATATACCCAACACCAGTTTTTGTCTCAAAGTACTTCATACATCATTCCCTTAATGTAATATAGAATACAGTCTGATCACTCATGGTCATTGTCCCCACTAAGTTAGCACTGACTACTGTATAGTAGTAACCGCCGAGTACTGGACATGAGAAACCTGTCGCTTTTGAAGTCGCATTGTTTGCTGCGGAATGTCCTTCTATATGGCACCCAATACGCTGTGTTGTCGGAGTAGAATTCTTAGCCACTTTAAATTCCCATGTACGTACTTGGTTACCTGTACTACCTGCTGCTTTCGCAAAGAAATGTACGATGATGTCGCCTGGTGTATAATATACGGTATCGATAGATTGGTTACCGCGTGACGTACCTAATATCTTAGTTAGTGTCCCATCTAGTACAGTAGATGTAGATGTAGGAGCACTGTTATAAGTACCGGCAGTGGCCCATGTCGCCGTAATACGTCCTATGAGTATTGTGGGTTTGGATGCGGCACCGGTCGTAGTATATAGTAATGTATCGTTATCAGCTCCCGTACCGATTGCCGTACTGGTTTGTACCGCACTGGTCTCAATACCCAAAGACTGTACAATCCCACATTCTACATTATCGTCTATATTCTGCAGGTAGAGATATAGATGTGAGATCTGATTGTCCATCATGCCTAATGTAGCGCCACTCGGTACAGTCAATGCGACCGGATAGTATATAAGTGTGTATGCAGTTGATGATGTAGCACCAGATGTGGAGCGAAAACGTGCACGGAGTGGAAATACTGGACTAGGTGGGTATGTTGCTTGGTTATAGTAATTTACGGTCATGGCGTTACTGGCCACGGTACTCACTATAGTAAAGAAATCAGGAGCATGGTTTAATATGTCTACTACCCCAACTAAATCAGAACTTGCGTTATTGTATGTCTCACCAACACAGCGCCATATTTGGTGCGGGTGATAGTAGCCGAATAAGTCCTGACGTCTATCGTAAGGTGCGGTGTTGGACATAATCTCATCACCGTTTTCATCTACATATAGATAGTAATGCGTACTAGCATCTTCAGTAACACCACTTTCACGATCAGTTGTGATGTCCCAGACCGCTAAATCACTCTCCCATTTTATCGTATTGCCGTACACATTAAGTTGTGCGTGTGTGGACTTTCCGATTATTTGTGATGTAGTATTGAACTGTGTGTCTAGTGTGTTCAATGCTCCCACATTCGCGAATATGTCACCGGATCTGGCCGCCACACAATTTGTAGTATCTTGAATTGCAATGCCGATGAGTGTGGAATTAGATGCCATCCATGACACAGAATCAAAAGTCTTCCATGTGTTATTGTCCATATCGAACCAATAATCACCCACACTCGGTGCACTTGGTTGGTCTTTAGAGTACGTAGGTTCATTATATGTGACTGCAAGTGTGCCGATTGTACGGGCAAATACCCATACAATACGCATGAGTGTTATGGTGTCGTTATTGGCAATTGGGATGCGGGGGACTGGTGCATCTGTGCTATCGAAGAAATAACCACGCCGACATTGGCGTAATCGGTTATTGGTAGTGTCAACACGTGCGATAAAATATTCATCGGATGCGCCGTCATTGATTTTGAACGCTGCGAGTTTTGTATTTAGGGCACTAATCTCAGACCCGATTGCATCTATATTGATGTATGTATCGTATTCACCGGCTAACTTAGACCATTGTTGGTTATTGAGTCTGGTGTCGTTGACTGCTGCGGTGTTATTGGTGGCGGGTGCAGTCAGTAATCCGGTCGCCGACACATCTGACGATATGGTATATTGTGTGCCGTTTACGAAATAGACAAATGCAGTACTGGCACCTTTGACTGTGACTGTAGTGGCATTACCTGCCGGAACTAAGAATATCGTCTGACTGGAGTCAGTACGTTCACGTCCACTACTAATGCGGTTTGCTGGGAGGCCGCCCGTACCAATCGCATTCGCTAATTCTGATAATGAAGTATCAGCAGCACTATACCAATAATTCTCACCTTTGATCTGTGCAAGTTCGAAACGAATGCGTGCAAGTTCGCCGAATAAAGATGTGGCGAGGGATTCAGTACCTACGTCACCAGGATCTACCTGCTCCTGCATCTGACTAACATTCGTCGATACGTCGTCCATGTATTGTGGACCGAAATTATTTAATATATTATCTATTTCGGCATTCAGGTCTTCATTAGTGAGGTTTTCGGCTACCCAAGTCTTGATACGATTAAATAATGCGGGCATTGACTACTCCTGATTAGAATTTAGTTTCGCCATCACCTGCGGGGCGAAAACCGACTGTAATTGATGCTATCTTGAAGGATTCATTACTACCAGAATTATATATACGAAAACTGATACGGCGACCGGTACCGTGGAGCGGGTAAGGTATAGATTGTGTTGTACGCTCACTTAATCGGTCTGTGTCTAGCATGAAACTGTCGAGGTATGTACCTTCGATATTCATCGGTATCGTAAATGTCTCCATGTAACGACCGTCAATGAAGGTATCGACACTGATTGTGTGCGGGCCTTCTTCCACAAATTCAACCCACATGAAATCGAAGTGTTTTTGGCGATGTTTAAGTGCTGTGTCTAGTTGGCTGAAATCGGTGTAGGCAGTACGGAATGCACCTTCGTATGCCGTATTCCCTTCTTTCCTATCTTCATAATCCATGAAGTGTATGTAGCCGCTAGCGTCCCCGTACATTGGTCTAGGTATACCCGTCACATCTTTACGGTGTGCGAGACATTGTGGTGTGCCTTTAATCCAGAATGTTACACGCGGTATTTCTTTATTCATATCCAATACGACCAGACTGTCATTGGTTGTTTTGTATGTAGATCGGTAGGTGAAGTAAGCGAGTTTTTTTGCTTCATAATACAATGCGTGCATTTCACGAATGCCGACCATGTTTAAATTAGCACGTAAATATTGTTCCATGTTGGCAGCACGGAATATGTCGGCGGATTCTATATCACCTAATGCATCGGTGGCAGCGTATGATGTGACCGTACCAGAACTGTTACCGGCTAACATGTCGTTGAGTGCATCGAACATGGCGTTAGGTGCGGCAAGTCCAAAGTTATTGGATAATTTACGCCAAAACCATAGTGAACTGTCTTCATTACTATCGTCTAGGTAGTATACAAAATTACCTTCTTTGAATGCGAATAGGCGTCCTTTGAATACGTGAGCACCAATAATGTCACCACCTTCACCAGGGAATATGGACTGAGTGAGGTTATTGGTATCGAAATCTTCGTGATCACCGGTATCAGATGCATATGCACGTTGTTTCATGAATGCCCACAGTCTATTTCTATGTACGACACCTACGCGTGGGTAGTTAGGGGTGGTCCAATCTGCTGCCGGATCCCCTACATCATTAAATGTGATGCCGTCGGCGGCCAGTACCTTTAATTGATGTAGACCGTTTGTGAATAGGAATAGTTTTTTAGGTCGTAAGGCAAGTTCTTGACCACCCTCTACAAACATGGAATTGGGAGTGACGGCACCCATTCCGGTATTGATTGGGACACCGAGTGTGAAGGTATGGTCACCTATGTCACGGTATATCTTACCTGCAGATGTAAGTGCAATGAGACGTTGTTTTGTAGTGGTGGGCCACCAGTCATGGACTGCAACTACACCCCCGTCTAACTGGTACGAAGGATTCCAGACTAAAGTACCTGGTGCTTTTTGACACATATTCTCAACTAGTGTGATATTTTTCGCTTCGATAAGTGCATCAGGAGGTAAGTCACTCGGCGCATTGTCCGTGTAGAGTCCGAGTCTGCCTAGTGGTATTGTGCCTGTAATACCTGAGTATGCCATTAACCCTCACCTGGAATACCATAGATAAGTTTACGTGAGCGGGGTAATAAGTCAGTGCGAGCAATGGTCTGTCCGAAATTGTCGCCAATGCGCTGTAATTGATTTCGATTTTGCACCATCATGGCATTTAGTTTGGCCGCAGCTTTTTGCTGATAACCTTCCCATTTAGTATCTTCTTTTTCAAATAGGATGTCAGATGCTGCGCCGAACTCTAATACTTCGATATATTTACGTGGGATTAGTGGAACACTAGCGGCATTATCTTTAAGGTCGTAGGGGACTGGGATGTATGGGATTTCAATACGAATTTCGGTCTCTACATACCTATTAAAACGTAACCAGACTGTACCATCTGCATATTCTTTTATTTTGCAATAATGGGATGGGTAGCCTTGGATGATTTGTGATAATGGGAAGTCTTCGATAAAACGTAACTCATCTATACCACTTATTTTGGACTGATTATAATAACCGCCGTATGTCGTGACGGGCTCTATTAGTCTGGAAATGCCTCCCAATATATATGTGCTATTGTGTGTGGCAGCGGTCGCATAATCTTCTATGTCTAGACCTAGTGTGGACCATCCACTGACTGCATTATTGGATCCGGTCGCTACCATTGGTCTGAAGATACTGGATGCAGTGAGTAGGTCGGATGTGATGCGGAATTTCTTTGTAATGGAATTGTATGTGACGGTGTAGGTGTTAGCTCCGGCCACATCTAACTGTGTCTTTACTTCAGTCGCAAGTTCACTGGGTGTATAACTGCCTTTTGTGAGTGTGGCAGTTAGTTCTGTAGTTCCAATCTCAATAAAATCAAGTTTGTTATTACGTTCATTTATGATGATGTAGGATGGGACTAGTTCATAATCTAGTTGGAATGCCTTGAAGTTTAGGGTGCCGGATGTATCGGCATATGCACCATCTAATTCAATGGATGTGGATGCGGCAGTGTGTGAGGCAATTTTATACACACTGGATTTACCATCAATACGTAGGTGCCATCCGGCCATACTATAGGTAGGGGACGCAGATAATGTACCTACCTCACTCCCTTTAGTAAGAGTGAGTGTTCCGGTGGTGTAGGCGGGCTTTAATTCTAGGATTAATGGGTGAGTGGCACGAGCCCATGTCCAAGGCTCATCCACTTCTACATTAAATTCATTACCACCCGATACGATTGAATGATGAATGCGGTTTATGTATTCGAGTGCACGGGACTCATATGCACTACGTCCGTTAGTGACTTCCCCACATTTAGTGAGTACGGAGTCAACTATGTCTGCGGTAGTTCGAAATTGTGCCATGGGTTAACCTTCCCAACCTTCAATTGCTACCTCAAATTCGTAAGAGAATGTGGAGCTTGATGCGTAGACGGTAGAGCCTTGGACTGCATCTAGGTTACGTGTGGCACCGTCACCGGTATTTACTAGACTAAGTATGCCCGTTGCGCCGTCAATAGCTGCGATGGGGGTGAAGTTGGCTGTGCCGTTGGAAGCTGCGCGGTTTAAAGTAGCCATCCCAACAATACAGCCTATTGTGGCGTTGACTTCGGTCGTATCAAATACTGTCCCTGTGGGTATAGTGAATGAGACGTCGGCGGCAGTGACAGTACCTGCAGTCCCAGTAATTACGCCGCGCATTCGATTACCTATACGGTACCAATATGCTTTAGATAATACGACTGTGCCAAGTCCGGTGAACGTGGGAGTCCATGACGTACCGGTAGACGGTATATATCTGCTCAATATGACGTAACCAGTTCCATTATGATAATAAGATACTACTTCACCTTGTGTGTTTAGTGTGGTGACACCAGTGATGGTAATGACGCCGAATGTGCTGTCGGATTTACGTACCGTATAGATCTGTCGAGATGTTGCAAGTGGTGTGAGTGTGACTCCACTGGTCCCATCTACATTTATGAAGGAGTCGGACACAGTGATGGTGTAGGGTGATGCGGCGTTATTTACTGCCACCGCACTTAGTTGATTGACTAGACCACCTGGTGCAATGACTCGAGCGGTACCACCTGGTCCCCAAATAACTGGACTGAATTTTTGTGCTTTAGCCACATCACACTCCTATTTAGTGTATAGATTGATAGTGAGTTCACCTGTGGAGGCAGTGCCAGATACGGCCCGCACACTTAATCGAACACCCTTACTAATGAGGCATTCGATTTTACCGTTACCTCCAGGCATGATGTAGATTAGGTCAGCTTCTGAGCCGGACGCACCCGTCCCTAATTTCAATGTCTGCCCGCTACTGTCGAATATTTCTATTTCTGAAATATTCTCGTTAACTGCGCTATCGAGTTCTACCCATGCAGCAGCAGTAACACTAGTGACTGAGTAGACGTTACGTATTAGTTGTACGGGAATGGATCCGGCCATATGCTATGTCCCCTTTTTAATCTCGGACTTTTTATCGTCCGGTTTTGCTGTGAATTGTTGTTCACGCTTGATTTCAGCAAGCTCGGCCAACAATTTACTGTTTTCTTGCTTAGTAACGTCAAGTTGTCTTGCGAGCTGTTCATCTTCGGTGATTGATGGGGTGTATAGTTTGTGTGGTGCACCTTCGGTGATTTTTCCGGCTTCAATACGTCCGGCATGCTCACGATTTTCATACCACAGATTGCCACTACCTACTGGATGCTCGAAAAATCGTTTACCTTCATGACTGATCATGCGGTATGGATTTTTACGTACTACTGCTTTGGTCACTTTGTCACGAATGACTACAGCGGCTGGGTCAAAATCACCCAGCGTTTTAATTGTCTCTTTGTTTTCCATATTCTTTCCTGTCACCGAGCTACAATGGTTATGTAGTTTAAGAAGACGTACACTCAATTAAGAATGTACGTCACGTATTGTAGAGTAAGATTACCAGCCAATAGCTTTTACGTATAGGGTGGTAGCGGCGAGTGCTCCGGACACTTCTACGAGTGGTCCGTCGGCAGTCGCATCATTATCACCTGTGTAGATACGTAATTTGGCATTTTCGTAATCGTATTTGTAGATTAGTCCATTGGCATCGTTAGAATCCATGATAAAGAATTCTTCGATGACAGTTGGAAGACCTAGATTACCTTTTGTGAGCGGTACGCCGCCCGATGGGTAGGTCAGTGCTCCATCACCAAATACGATTTTGTACACAGCACCTTGTCTACTATCGCCTTCTGTTTTGGCGGTACCGGACTGTAATGTGTATGCTACGTCTGCAGCTGCGATGTCGGCCATGGTGTACTCCCTATGCGCTTTCGATCATGTCGGCGTTATTGCCTGGTACTTCTGGTTTGTCTTCACACTCAAAGAATGCGAAACCGATTCCAGTTGGTGTACCACTTCCGACAACCCATGAGATTTCAACACTGTCACCTACTGACATGTCTACGGCCACTTCTTTATATACTACTTTGCCTATTGCAGTGCCTGATGGAATGATTAGAGTTCCGATTGCACTTTCGCTTGTTGCAGATAGTGGAGTTGGACGTTTAGTGAAGATTACTGAAGGGGGTGTTACGGTTCCGCTTGCAGCTTCACCAACTAGCATGAATTTTAGGACACGGATGGTGCATGGTTTAATGCAGATGTATTCACCGTGATCACCCGATGATGCACCGATGTCTACTTCGCGTAGAACACCGGATGTGGTTGTGGCAAGTGGGATATTTGGATGGAAGTAGTTTAACATGCTTCCGGATTGTGCGTATGACATTTTTGATTTCTCCTATGTGGGTAAAATTTTACGGTCAGATTGAGATGGGGCCAAGTGATTTATTCACGACGACCCCACACACTATATTATTACTATGAACTGGTTAGATGAAGGACTCGGACTTCACCGGCGTTCGCACTGTCTTTCCAGACTTGGTCGTATCCGTAGATGCCGTACCAAGCGACACCTTTGCTACGTCCGTAATCTTCGCTCTCTTTTGCGCGAAGTTCTGGGTCTTGTACTACACCCATTACTACGGGATCTTGTCCGAAGAATACACCTTCACCGAGTACGGAGCCCGTACCTTTTGAAGCCGATAGTGCAGAAGTGTTGTTTACTTCTACGAAACGGATGTTTTCTACGCGTCCAACTTCGGAATTGAATTTCTTGGCTGGGTCAGTGTATTTTTGCCAGTCTTTCCAATTAGGATCGTTCATAAGTCCACGTTTTGCTTTATAGCTGATGAGACCGATGTAGTCGTCACCTGAGAATGGAGCGATGTGGAGTGTACCGAACATATAGTCACGGATGTTTTCTACGTGGTACATGTTTAGGTTGGACGTTGCAGCAGTTGATGGGGTGCCGTCAGTGTCAAATACTGTCGTGGCAACACCAGATGGAATTACTTTTACTTGTCCGGCTTTGAATGCGGCAGCAGCAGCATTATCCATGGATAGTGTGAGCTGTTCTTTGAGTTTCATTTGAATTGCATTCTCTAGATCGAAGTGAGCTAGGTCGATTGAGAGTGAAGTGTAGGGAATTGCACGTCCACGCTCGAAAACTTGTACTGCCTGTGTTGAGAGTGCGATGGTGTTTTCGGGGATACGTACGAACTCATTTAGAGTGTCGTCGGTAGGCACACTTACGTTAGCTACACGAGTGATGTTTACGTACTCACCCATTTTTTTACCGTAACCGGATTCGGGCTTTACGAACTGCATGAATTTAGATTCTGCAATTGAAGCCATGCGGATTTGTGAACTTAGTTTATGGTTTTTGTAGACACCACTCGGGGCGTCAGAAGACCATCCATGTGCGGCCATTATACTCTCCTTGAGTTATAGTTGTACATGGAAGGTCTATATAATTGGATTACACTTCCACGCGTTATCTCTTCCTAATGCTACGCATTTGTGTGATGAAATCAAGGGGTGCGTCATTATTTTGTGCGGGTGTTACATTATTGGTTGTGGACTGTCCGGTCGGTGTTACACCTCCCTTACTATTTGGCAACGCACGTGATGGCCGTTGTTTTTCCATGTACGCCTGGAATTTTTCACGTGTTTTGGTGGCGAGATAGTCCATTGCTTTAGTCTTATCTTTTACGGCCAATAATTTGATGGTGTCGAGGTGCGTGTTGAGTGTTACTTCGCAATCGGATTTGAATCCGTCAAGGTCTGGATGTTTGTTGAAGAAGTCGGACCATAGTCTTGCATCTTCTTCTTCGGCGTGTCGTTTAGCTGCGAGTTTAGTGCTTACACGTTCTTCTATTTGCGCTTCTTTACGTTGTAGGTAGCCTTTTGGGTCTGTGTAGAATTGTTCACTGTCGTCTTCTTCGGCGGTTTCGACTTGTGCAGTTTGGTGTGGACTCCGACCCATTGTAATCCCTTGCTCGAATGCTTCTTGGCGGGCTTGGATGAGCATGAGTTCGGTTTCACGTTCTGATAATTTTTTTTGACTGTAGGCATACGCTTCTTCGGCGGTTTTGAAGGCTTGGCCGTCGATTTCGTACGGGGATTCTTCGGGCACACTTTCATTAGTCGTCGTATCTTCATCGGGCACCACGGTGGCTTGGGTGTCGGGGATTTCGTCAATAGTTTCGGACTGCATGCCGACTGGTAATGTATCCCCGACTTGTTGGGTGCGGTGGTTATGGGACTGTAGTTGTTCTAGTGTTTCAGACATTGATTACTCCTTATTTTTGGCGTGGGTTTCATAGGTTTGGATTTTGGTACGGATTTCCTCTAACAATGTTGCGAGAGATTCGACACGGGCAATTTCTGCAAGTAGGTCTTTTTGGCCAAGTCGGTACCTACTTAGCATGGTGTCGTATGCTGTGGCGTGCATACGTTCAATGAGTGGGGTGATTGCTTGTGCGGCCAAATAGAATATACGTGCTTCGTTTAATTGATCGTTGTTCATGTGTTATACCTGGCTGAAATCGGTTTGTGGCATGCCTTGTGTCCCAAATATTTCGGCGAGACCTACATTGGAGGCAGATTGGATACCGGACATCTGTCCATTTACGCCACCTGGTGTAGGTATGTCATCTTCACCCGTCCCCATATCTTCCATTGGATTAGTAGGGGGCGGCACAACCTCATTCTGCGTATCTATTTCTAATTTATGTTTGTCGATGCCGAGTGATGTCATTACTTCACCTAGGAATTTATCAAAACCATATTTCTGCATGAATGCTTCTGTTAATACGTCAGATGCTGCGATGGTTTGTAATAGGGTAGTGAGTCGTTGATAGTCTTTGGAACGTGATAGGGTTTGCGTGATGCCGTACACTTCGAAGCGGTAGCCGTTTACAATACTGACAAATACTTCTTGTGGCTCTAGTTGGGAAAGTTCGGTGCCACGTGCCTCACCGAATAGAGCAATGAAGATATCCTTGTTAATTTCGTCCCAGTGCTGGGCAATTGTGTAAAGTTGTTTTTGTAGTTCGGGTAGTATTAATCGACTTTCGATATTTTTGGCAATGCCTTGAAATACGGAAGTGATTGATTGGCTGGCTTCCACTACTTCGGTGGCTTTGACTGCACGAAATGGCATGACGCCTTGACGTAGATCATTGGATAGGGATGCGGCATTGAATTCTTGTTGGTAGATGTTTAGGACGTTGAGTGCATCGGGCGGTATTTTTACTTCTTCAAGTGGCTCCATGACTTTGGTACCGTGCGGGAGTGAGGATTTTACCTGTAATTTTATTCCGGCTTCAATGCCATTACTGACTTGGCTCACATCTACTAGGTCGTTCACACGGATTTGTGATGGGGCGTGGACTTGCTTGAATGCCGCATCGAAAATTAGATTGTTTAGTTCGATGATTGAGCGGTTTAGTTTGGTTGGTGCATCCATGAGTGCGACGGGCCACACGGAGTTTGAGACTTCAAGCATGGCGGCAGTGGTGTATGGGGATTCTTGATGCCATAGTGGGTTAGGACATGGTTTACGTATTAGTACGGTATCGTTAGCGAGTGTCATGACTATGTTTTCATGTATGATGTCACCATCACTGTTTACGACAGTACCCCAGAAATCGAGTAGTTTTACTTTGGGTCGGTGGGCAGTTCCTATTACTGTGTCTTGTCCGGTTTCACGTGAGATGTCGCCTTGACGTAGTACATCTTCGGTTGTGGCAGTTGATAATGTGTTTACGGCTGTACTGTCGTATATGGCATCGTCACCTTTTGACATGGATATGACTTGATGTAGGTCAAGTACGGTCTCCTCTAGTTCATATAGTCCTTGGCCTGTGGGATCTGGATAATAATCTTCTTGTCGGATGATTGTGGGGCATAGTGTCCATGATTTATCTTCGGTTTTTACTACGTGTTTTTGGTAGGTCTTGCCCCGCCCAGTTTTCTTGGTTGTGAATTTAGGTGCAGGCACCATTTTACCGTCTGTCTTGGTGATAATTAGGGCACCGAGTAGTCCGGACTGTACGCCACTACCTACGTGACTGAAGTAGTAAGATTTTTGATGGAAGTAGGTAAGTAATTTTTTTGCTTCGTAAGGTTTGATTGGTAGTGCGGCTTCGGGTACGGAATTATTTTTTACTAATATGTCGTACCAGTCGGTGATGTCGGCTAGTGCTTGTTGAAAGAAGGATTTTGTGGACTCGACTGCCATACGGACTTTAGGTAAGACTTCGGTCGACTGGCCTGGTCGTTTATGTGTGAAGTCGTGTTCTAGTTGGAACATGGCATAGTTGTCTTTGTTGAGGTCCATGCGGGATTGCTTGGCCTGTTTGGCCTCGGACTTACATGCGAGAATGTATTTGATGAGTTCGGCGTCAGTCATTGTGGGCTTTGCGGCCATATGTATTTACTCCTGATATAGTTTGTTTGGTGTTTCCATATTGGGGGATCGGTATGGTAATTAATCCGTGTGAATGTTGTTTGCTGCGTGCACCCCAACATACGTACTGAAGTGCGTCGTGTGGGTGTGAATACATGTTTTTTATTGGGCGTGCCTTATCGGGTGCTATGTCGGTGTTACTGTCGGGGTAGCGGTAGCCGCCAGTGAAGCCTTCTAATAATACAGGACAGGTGTCGGGGTTTAGTTCGAGTCCGGCCCCAGCCTTTTCTATATGTAATAGGAAGTGTTCGACACTTGAGCGGCGGTTTTCCCAATCGACCGGACCTGGCTCCAGGTTGTAGATGGGTGCCGCTTCTGTCATGGCCTGTGCGCAAGTACGTGCGTCGGTTTGTGCCCGCTGAAATCCGGCGGGATCGATGAAGTGGTGGTGTTTGGTCATGTCACGGAATTCTGGGTAGATTAATTGGAATTCGGACATGGCTTTTGGTGCGAAGGTTTCAATGCCTTCGTTTTGTGTCACCCATTCATGCAGGATTTTTAGACTGTTACCTTGTAATTGGACAGCGATACAGGATGGGGACAATCCAAAGTCCCATCCGAATAGGATTGGGAGTCCGAGAATTGGGTGTGGTCGTTGTACTGGGGTATGTATGTCGGCGCGGAAGTTGGGGTAGACGGGCATTCCTTCGAATGTCTGCCAGTTTTTTTCGTACTCACGTAGAAATTTGTGCAGTGGCATGGCTGATTTTAGTGCTTCGCGGAACGCATCACCACGTTTATCGATGTCGGCAGTGTAGTGGAGGTCGAGTATGGTGAATTTGTTGGTGGGATTTTCCCACACTTCAATCCCTGTCATGGGATGTTTGACAGTGGCGGGCGGTCTTTCCGCAAAATTGTTGCCAAGATGGTTGATTTTGTCGAATACGATTTTTTTAAAAAAGCCAGGCGCTCTAGAACTCACCAGTACCATACGACCGCCACCATCCGTGGTGGGTTTTGCACCGCTGTAGAATTCCTCGGCGTCTGGCCAAAAAGCACATTCATCACCAAATATGCCACTGAAGGCGAATTGGCGTAGTTGGTTGGCTCCCATCGGGAAGCCTTCGATAGTGGATGTTGTACTGTCGCCGAATTCGAACACTAGTTTGGGTGGTGATTGAGTCATTTTATCACCTTTTAGTGTTGGGAGGAGTGCGCGGGGTATCTTCTCGGGAGGTATACGTTTGAATACGAATTCAGCGCGTTCTACTAATTCTTGGCTATCGGTTTCTTTTTTGGATACGAAAGCCCACGCTTTACCTTTGTGGAATATGCAGTCCCATACGGCAAGTGGGATCATGGTCCATGACATAGTCATGCGACGGGACTTGGGGATCGCTAACATTTTTTTGCGCTGCCATAATCTAATGATGAATTGGAGGTAGGGTTTGTGTCCTGGATATAGTTTTATTGGCTCGAGTTCGTCGACTGGATCTTTAGTGTAGACACATTCTGATAAGAATGCGAGTGGGTCGTTTCGGTAACGCTCGAAGCGTTCTAGTGGTGTTTCGTCGTGCATCGTCGTCAATGATATGCCTAGTTGTGGTGTTACACTGTGCGTCCGAGCACGCGTTTTCATATGATAGGGGGTGGGATGTAGGATTTACAAGGTGAATGTGGGTATGATGTACTGCGTCAAACGCCTATATATTGTCATCAAGCCATGTGGTGATGGGGTCGGGCACCGGCAATTCCACATCGGCTGTATCGGCTGTGCCAGTTATTTCTGTGCTTGGTGTGGGTTGGCGTGCACTTACTTCCCGCATCGATTTTATTTTGTCGAGTTCGTCCAGGAAATGTCCGACCGTAATCTCACCTTTGATGTCGATTTGTTGTGCGGGTTTGCCAGTTAATTTTTCTAGTAACCAACGTGCTGATGTTTCTTTTTTAATCGCATCGATTTTATCTGAAGTTAGGATTTCTTCGATTGCGTTGAGTGCATCGGGACCGAGTGATTTCATGCGCTTTTCTATATCATCTTCGAACATGCGGTCTTGGATCTGTTCGATGAGTTGTAGGATGCGGGTGTTGGATTTTAAGACTGAGACGCGAGCTTCTGTGTACTTTAATTTCGCGGCGATTTCGGTAGTCGTACAGCCTTCGGCGACCATTTTAGCCAGTAAACGGTGGCGTGCGTTTAGTGGTCGCGTAGGGTTTAGGAAGTGATCACCCCATGTGGTGTCGTCGGGTTTTTCCCATGTATCGGGTCTGGATGCTTGGAGGAATAAGGGACGCGGTGGTGTAATGTCATTTTCATTATCGTCAGACATTTGTTGGAGTGTAGGTGGTGTGTGGGGATTTGTATATAGTGCAGTGCGTTAGCGCCGATGGCCCCTTGGTAATTAATATATAATGTATGTTCGTGTGGGTGTGCATATCCGCCACTTATCCGTTATTCACTGCAATGTCGTCACGGGTGACCATACCGTAATTAGGTTTGTAGTTTGGGTCTGGCACTGGACACCATGCGTCAAACGCATCTGCCATAACATCTACGATAGTGGTTGTGTGGGATGCTGGGGTGTAGGTGGTGGGAGTGACTAGATACCACATTCGTATACGTAATCGGACCTTACTTGCGTGCGGGTATGTGTATATCACCCGAGTCACCTGGATCAGTACGTTATGATAGTCCGTGTGGGTGTAGTATCCCCGCCGAAACGGATGGAGTTGGGTCGCCGCCGCCATACCCCCATACACTACACCCCATACCCCATATATGCGTATGTACAAGTGTATTATGACACACCGTCCCATTTCAATTTCCTTACAATCTCGCCATAAAATTACACGCTTAAGCATAAGGTGACGGATCACTGGGTATGGGGGTGGGTTGGGGGTCTGGCATAGAATTTGCATGTAAATTATGTGGTATGGAATTTGCAGGGGGACACCCCACTAACATTCTAATGCAGTGTATCATGCCGTAATTATTAGCATAATGCAGTACGTCAATCCCACCCCAAACTTAATCCTTGACATACTATATGTTAGTTGCTCACGCGCCAGTGGCGCGGGCTTTAGGGCATATGTACATATGTCAAGGTGTGTGGTGATATTTTTGTTGGGAGTGGGAATTGGGTGTCAAGTCATGGTGTGTTATGTGGTGTTACAGGTGTAACCCCATCCCCGCCCTGGTATTATACCACACTGCGTTATGCCATGTCAAGTCGGTTTTTGCGGTGCGTTGTGCTGGCCGCATAGCGTTATATCGTCATCAGATCGATTGTGGCGGGGGCTATCGACTGTCGTGCTACACAAAAACACGCCTACAGACTCACAAAAACCCAACGTAGTGACAGAGTGTGACACGCCATGGCATGATTTTTGACACGATAAGGCGTGTTATGGCGTGTTATCGATTCCGCTTTATACCCCACTCTATACTGGATGCGGAGTTCTCCATCACGCCGGATGCTGGACGAAAGCCTGATGTTTCTTATGTGACCACTTGAAGCCAAAAAGACTTCACCTTGGTCGATGCGAACCGTCTGGCCTAGTGATGCGGAAAAACTTCAGTGCGGCGCGTCTGGGTG
>OFRC01000066.1_pt1 | contig 36472 bp, 43 predicted proteins | sample 1543051 | NCBI WGS metagenome assembly OFRC01 (sample SAMN07774231, study PRJEB24372) | wastewater metagenome
TTCAGTGCCGCCGTTTGTCCTGTGGCGGCTAACAGGTTTGTCGAAGTGGATGCTACGCACCATTCACAACGGCGTTAAACCGCATCGGGTTTGTCAAAAGCGGCATTCGGTGAAAGATGCACATGCCGAGACTCGATCCACTCTGCTTGGTCTTTGCGATCACCAGCACCAAACCACAACACCCAGTATTCGAGTGAGGGGCGCTCATTACCCTTAATCTCTGTCCGCATTCCATTCACTTGGCCCGCCTTCACGGTCATGTAGCCAAGACTCGCATAGACATGGGTGCCCACATCAAGTTGTTGGTCAGTTACTTTCATGGTTTTTTCTCCGGTAAAAAATCGGTTTAACCCAACGCTCGGCGCGGATGCTCCGCACCGGGCAGCTATGCGTTATGCGACACCAGCGACTTGATCGTGTCGGCCAGCGCCTTGAGGCCGTCCGCATCGTCAACGTGGTAGCTTCCGCAGGCCAACCCACGGAACCAAAATCTGGGACCACGGCAGGCGCAATCACCGGATGCTCGAACCGTGCTCCCGTGAGACTCTTGCAAACGCTCAGCGGCAGCAATTTCAATACCTGGACCGCTGGCCATCCAGTAGTACCAGGCGCGTTTAAACTCCCACCCGTGCAAAACGCCAATCACCGAGGTCTTTACCTCCCCGGATGTGCGGCGAAACAAATCAGCCATGTACTCTGGGCCTTTGCCGTCAGCCTCTTGAATGGTTTGGATGCCAGCCGCATTCAGTTCGGCCCTCAGAATATCGTCGGTGTCGGCGTGATCGCCAGCTTTATTTGGGAAGCTCATGTGTTACCTTGTTGGTTGTGTTGCATAACAGGTTCATGGACTTGGAGCCTGCGGCCCAGTCATGACCGCGTTATCTGGCAGCGGTGGTGGGGGCAAAGGCATCCAATGAGTGGGTTTTGCAAACCTCCCACTCGAATCACACCGCCACGCAAACTCTCCTTGTTGCGGCTCTCCAAGATTTCCATATCGTTTGCGTCCACAATAGATAGACACACATCCTTGGCAGTACAGCAGTACGCTTGTGTCCTTTGGTGCTGTTTCAATTGGTTGCCACTGCATCATTTCTCTCCTAGTTCTGTTTCAGCCCGATAATCGGCTTGTCCGGTTATTTCTGCGTTGTGTTGTCATTTCTGTGACATTGCACCCAGTACACAAGGTGCTCCCTGTGCCCTGATTTATAGTTTTTAACTGGTGCTGTCCCGCGTTCTACGCACCCCTCTTTCCAGAGTCTTCGCAGTACCGAGTCAACATTCGACTGACTCAATTTCAGTGATGTTGCTATTTCAAGGGATGATTTCTTCTCCCCATCAGCTAAAACCGCTAGGGTGTTACTCTTGCTCTGACGCTCGGGTATCACATGCCGGGTCCGGGGTGGTTGTGGGGTGTACTCCCCCCAGGGGTTCACCCCGTGGACGAATGTTGTCTTGCAGTCGTGAGCAGGAATCATGATGCCAGCCCAAGAGCGAACCCAACGAATCCGCAGAAGAAACACAGTATGATTGTGGCCATTGCATCGTGCAGGTACGAATTAACCCAGTTGTCGGCATCGCCACAGACGCAGTTGCGTCCTTGGTTGCATTTCTGGTTACAGCTCATCAGGCACCTCGATTTCATCGCCCAACTTACTTGCCACGAAGCAGCGCATGGCTGCGATCAGTGGGGTTGGTGCGGTACAAGAAAGGTCGTCATCGCCAAAATCTTCTCGGTCATACGCTGCACACCAAGCACCAACGTCAATAGGGTCTACCTCATCTTCTTTGAACTGGGTCAAGCTGATGCACTCCCGCTCAATGATCGGCCCCGCTAATGTCCACTTGGTTGAGTATGCGAACGGATTTTCTGTTCCTCGATCTGCGGCTTCAAGTACGCTGTTGCTCCAATACCCCGGATACCCGGTATGTAGGTCTTCACACTTCGCCACCACCCAATCTAGAGCAGTGCCTGTGAGTTCTAATGTTTTGATCTTCACGACATCGCCCCCAACACAAAACCAACGATCCTGCTTGCGTCACCACGCCCTGCAATAATTCGACTCTTCATCGCGAGGATGCAACGTTCGACGTCACCCGTGTAATGCAGGTCGTTTGCGATAGTTTCGCAGATTGCAATACAGGCTTCGCGTTCCGCTGTTGCGATAGCCTCTGCGAATAGAATAACTTCGCCGGGACTCATGCAGTATTCACCGGACCAATCGGTCACGGCACATACCTTTAGAGCCAGTTTAAGAATTTCGTCGTTAGTCATTTTCAAATTACTCCTTCGTTGTTAAATACGTTTGTCTTTACCATTAGTCGCCAGCGGCAGCGGAATACCCGGCGATAACGATGGCGCTCCGTTACGACTTGTCATTAGGATAAACCCTGCCTTAACCAACCCCAGCAAAATGTCCTCAAAGTCTCGCATACTGGAAAAGTGGGAATGGACGTGGCGATAGGCTTCTTGAAACGACACCTCACCTTTTATTTGGATGAAGTTGACCAGCCGCTCTGCATGGAGTGAGGCGTCGGAGCGGCCAATCTTGCTAAACACAAACTGCATATCCGGCTCGAGGTCAGTTACCATTGAATGCGCGGTTGCAAGGTGCTCAGGACGGATTAACAACTCATCCGACTGGCTTGCCGCGAGTACCATTGCGAGCTTGTGAACGTGGGTCTGCTTGCGGGCAATGTAGCCGCCAAAACGGTCCGGGTCGAGATTCGCGGCGCGTACGGAATAGTGTGTCTTATACCAGTCCTCCCCCCACGCTACCGCATCCTTGGTTAACACGTACTCCCCTGCGAGGGTTGATATGTGGGTTAGGTCGGAGACGAGGTCGGCAGCCTGCTGGGCAAGGTTCGCGGGAACTTTTAGTCCGGGGTAGGCCACGTAACGTTCCTTCGTGTCGGCGTAAACGAAAATCGTACGCGAGGTGAACCCACCCCCAACCATGTACTCGGGGAAGTTACCCGCAATCCACGCCGGGGTGGTGCAGGCGATAAGGTTAATCCACGGATTTTCCACTGTGTCCTTTCCGGAGTGTTTAGTTGACTTCTCAAAATTGCCCTGCTTGCCATCCCAAAGGCTGACCAGCAAGTCGACCATTTCCTTGTCCTGTGGGTTTAGCAAGTTGCCGAACTCAGATGACTCAAGTGTCATTGCCGACATTGGGTATATTATACCATTATATTCAAAGCCCTCGGTTGATTCGGCGAAAGCACTTACGAGCGCGGGCCAAGTAACAACGTCGGGGCCGAATTTGATACCTGGGACTTGCCGCAACAGGCCCATGGCGACGCCTGCCGTGGTGGACTTCGAGACGATTCCCGGAGGGGCGACAAGGCAGATGTAGAAATTTGGGTACCACTTGAAATAGGCTTGGTCGATCCAGACCTTCCTGCGCAGTGCCCCGGCGACCGCCGATACCCCAGCCCAGAAGTACATATGTCTAGGGGCCTCACCGAACTGGGAGTAATCGAGAAAAGCATTTAGCCAGTCAGCGTTGATTCGGCTCACCTGCAACCTCCCCAGCTCTCCGTAGAGGTGACAACGCCGACTGGGATGATCAGCGGGTCGTCGTAAGGAAGAGCGATTTGCGCCTTGTCAACAATCTGGTCAATCATCCACTGACCCATGTGGGTAGGAAACTGTCCGGCCAGGCTGTCGTGTACTTGCAAGAGGATGTCGACTTGCGGTAGGTCTCGGTCGATGGCTACGTAGGCTCGGTTAATCAAGCACGCTACCGTAGACTGCGGAATCCATGCGGCCGCTTGATTGAAGATAGTGCCCTCGATGCGGTCGAAGAAGTAACAGCGATAGCCGAAAATGTTCTGCACCATCCTGCGTTTGACGACTTGATCCTTAAGGTCGTCCTGCCACTTTTTGATCTTAGGGAAGCGCGTGAAATACCACTTTTGGGTCTTCTCTGCTTCACTAACTGATAAGCCGAGGCGCTCTGCAAGTCCTTTAGCAGTCCCAAGATAATTCGTTCCATGCGCAAAACTCTTAAACGTCTGGCGGCGAGGGTCTTTTTTCGAGATCGTTGGGTCATGGTAGAATTCCTTAGCAATTTCAGTGTATGGATCGAGCCCCTCGCGGAGCATGGCTTTCATCTCTGGCTCGTCGGCCTCCCAAACGACAATTCGTAGGTCAGCAGAAGCGAGGTCGATGTCGAAAAAGGTGCATCCGGGATCGGGTATGAAGAGACTTCGAACGTTTGGCAACTGGAGTTGATCCTTTCCCCCTCCGCCCTTAGGGATGTTTTGGAGGTTAAGTCCGGAGTTAAAGGCGTTTTGGGAACTGCTGAAACGATAGGTTTCTGTCCCTGCAATGTTAAACGAGCAGCGCATTCTTCCATCAATGTCGAGAGGAGCGTTGACGAAAGTGGACAGGAAAACTCCAAGACTGCGGAGCTCTTGAATTTTCTTGATGAGTGGTCGTAGGAGAGGTTCACGATCAGCAATTCGACCAAGTGCTTCGTCATTTGTGGTAATGCTTCCGGTTTTGCGGTCGAAAATGGGTTTCTGGGCAAGGGCGGCATAGAATAACTCCGACATTTGTTTTGGGGACTTGATGTTAAGAGGCTCGCCGAGGACGTCGAACATCCATTGCTCGCGGGAGGCGATCTCGTCCATTAGCTCGAGGGCGAAGGCGCCGCGCTTGGTTACGTCAACCCGGAGGCCCTTGTTCATGGTGCGGAGCACTGGCCAGAAGAGTTGCTGCTGGAAGTCATGTACCTCCCGGAGCTTCATCGAGTCCACGGTCTGCTGCTCGACTTTGTCGACCTCGAAGGTGATAACCGCGTCCTGGCAGTTGTAGGCCCAGAGCTGATCCTCTCCGGTCTTGGCATCCCACGTCTTGCCGTCGTCCTTCCAGTAAGTGTGGTGCTTGCAGTACATCGAGGAGAGGAAGTCGAGGCCCTTTTGCATGTTGGAGAAGCAAACGTGCTGGGCGAGCATGGTGTCGCGCTTTAGGTTTGGCAGGAAGTGCATGTGACGCCAGAAGTACTGAGCATCGTAGCTGAAGTTCTGACCAATGACTTCGCAGTTCGGGTGGGTTAGGAGCTTGTAGAGGAGAAAGGTTATCTGGGCCTCCTCGTCCAGGCTCCAATAGCCCTCGGCACGTTCAGCACACATTAGTGGTAAGCAGATGGCGTGGGTGTCGGACCAGGCTAGGCCCACGCAAGCGGTGTGACCCGCGCGAGTTTCAATGTCCACGGCTATTGGTGTGGGGCGTTCGGCAACGACCTCGCATAGGGATAGCAGGTAGTTCAGTGCGGTTGGGTAATCCGGTCGGATTATGAATTGATAATCCGGGCGCGTTATTACCGATGACTCCGATTCCTTCTTACACCGCCTCAGGTCGTGGACGAGAATCTGCCGCCAACTCCACTGCCGCATGATTGTCGTCGGGGAGTAGGTTGGGATGACCTTGACTGGGTAGTCGAGGGCTAGCTTGAGGTCGCATTCGAGTAAGCTCCCCCGCCAGCTAGTAACCCCCCACTTGCCGGTAAGTGCCCACATCGCCACGTTGCCGAGGGCGATGATCAGGTTCGGGCGAACCATCTCGATTTCTCGCTCGAGTAGCGAGATCCCCTCCCAGACCGGAGGTAGACAGTACTTATCTCTGATGAGTGCATGCTGCGGAGTAACCTGCGTCTTTTTCTCGGCAATAAACGAAGTGATGTCCCCGCTCGGCGGCTTGATGCGGATAACGTTCGTCACAAAGCACTGGGAACGGTGAATACCCGCTTCCATCAGCATTCGGGATAGCTCCTGGCCGGAAGCTCCGACGAATGGCGCGGATTCCCGAACCTCTTGGTCACCAGGGGCTTCTCCGACAATCATCACTTTTGCTGGCGCGGGGCCAGTTGGTCGTATCTGCATGGCAGTTCCTAGAACAGTTCTGGCGTTTCGAGCTGCTTGCAGCGGGCGATCCGGGCTAGGCACATGCCGAAATACTCAGGGTTCAGCTCGGTTCCCGTGGCAGCACACTTGAAGCCGTTGGCTGCCTCGAAGATGGTGCCGGAGCCTGCGAAGGTGTCGAGGACTCGGTCGCCGGGTCGGACGCTGCGCTGGAGGAGATTCTGGTAGAGGGCGACAGGTTTTTGCGCACCGTGGGAGAAGTTTTCATCGGCACTGGTCGAGATAACATCCGGATAGATGTGAGTCGTTTGCTTCTTGCCCTTGATCGCATACAAGATAATTTCATACTGACGACGTGGGCCTTGGTCGGGCAAGGGCACTCGCCCGGAATTCATCTTGTGGTTGATGAGAGGTGTGCGGAAAACGTACCAGCCAGCGACTTGCATCAGCGCCTTTAACTCGTGGAACCTGTCAATATCGCAGAAGACGTAGGCGTGGGCTTGGGCCTTGCAGACGTTATAGGATAGCTTGCTCCAGGCAGTCATTAACTTGGTAAAGTGCTCTGGGGAATCGTCGTAGCGGTGCTCGATGCCAGTTAGCTTACCCCCGGCGTCACCGAAGTTGTCGGCTCCCATGCCATAAGGCGGGTCGGTTAGGATGACATCGAACTTTTCAGCTTCTGGCAAGTCGGCGGCGGTCGTCATGTAGTCAAGGCAGTCGACGTTTAACAGGGTATGCAGATCGGCGTTGAAGCTCGCCCCGACGGTTCTGGCTAGCTCGACGTTTTTGGCAGACTCCTCTTGCTTTTTGAGGATCTTAAACGCCTCGTCAGCGGACTTGGCCTTGGCGATAGCCGGGTTGGCGAGATGCTTGCTAACGATGATCTCCTTGCGGATTTGGTCTTGATAGGCACCCTCGGACTTGCCGAGCAACTCGAGTGCTGTGTCGGCGTATGTCTGCGGAGTAATCGGTGTCTGCAGTTTAACCGCCTTTTCCACTTGTTGTCCCTGGCGCAGCCTATGCAGCCGGGCCACCGCAGCCGCATGTTCCTGCCAAGTCAGATCCTTCCGCTTGAGGTTCTCATCAAGCTCCGCCTCCTCCGCTTCCAGGTCGGACAGGTCCCCGAGGTTGGTAAACGGCATCTCGCCTGCGGGGACTTGCTGATTGTCGCAGCGAAAGCTACCGCCGAGTTCCCAGATCTGGGCTATCGCCTTCATCCGACGTTCGCCAGCGACCAGCGTCCACGTCCCTGCTTCGTCACGCAGGACAGGTGGGTGCAGCAAGCCGCGCTCTTCAATACTGGTCACCAAGTCCTGCAGTGCGGCTGGGTCGAACTCCTGGCGCTGGCGGTCGGGCTTGATGAGGACTTGGGAAATGGGGATAAAACGCATGGGAGTTTACTCGCTGGTGTGGTTGAGGAAAAATGGGCGTGGGAATGCCGAAATTCGGGGCGGAACCCGTGAAAATAGGTGGGAAAATGGGGGGTTGATGCAACCACACACGGATGCCAAATAACGCGCCAAAACGCGGCTATTTCCCGTGGGAGTTACTAGCAGGTGACTGAAAAGCATGGGTAAATACCTCAAGCAAGGATGACGAAGCGGGGGACGGCAAAAGAAAGGGAGCTCATAACTCCCAATCTTTTGCCGTCGGATTAGACCTTTGCGACCTGCTTGACTTCCGCGTAGATGTTCTCACCGTCGACTCGGTGCTCGACTTTGATGCGGGCCATGCGGCCAGTTAACATCGTCACGGAAAATGGTTGGCCGGGGCTGTTCAATCCGCAGGCTTCGCGGAGGCGACCCAGGCCGACGTTCTTGCCCTTGCCCATGTCCAGTCCACCGGCTTCGGACAGGTCCAGCATAACGCCTTGCTTTACCGAAACCTCGTCACGACCAAGGAGGGTCTTGACTCCGGCATCGTCTAGGGCCCATTGCAAGTCCAAGGCAATGCCAGCCTTCGAGGGGTCGGCCTTTGACTGCCAGGGGCGAATTTTTACTTCCTTGACAACTGCGATGTACTCGCCGGTAGGCACCGGGATGACCTTGGTGTCGTTGGACTCGGTGACTTGCATGTCGAGGAATTGCTCAGGGGAAAACATACTCATGATTAGCTCCAAAAGGAAAAGTTAAGTGATTGCCACTGAATGAAAACCGCGATTACAGCCAGTGGCGAACCGTTATGCGCGGGATTGTTAGTATCGGCTCCCTAGTCGGAGCTGTCAACTGTTATTTGTTAAGCAGTCGCGGCACGGGCACGCCATTTTGCAACTACCGGGGCGAAGCTCGGAGGGTTGTCGGACTTGATGGGGAGGTTGCGGGTCTTGAGGTCAGCCATCACGTTTGCTGTGTCCCAGGTCCACTTATCCCCTTGCCTGACTGTGAGGATAACATCCGAAAACATCGCTGGAATTTTAGGTGCAAGAGCTTTTCCGAGAGTGCTCGCCATGAGCTTAACTCCCCCAAGGACGAGATCGGATTCCCGTTCAACGTGGGCCAGGAGGACGAAGTGACAGCTGCATCCGTCGCACAGCTTTCGCAAAAGGCCTTCGAGTTGTTGCTGGGCGATACCCCAGTCGGACTGCGAACGGACGGGCTTGCCACCGATGACCAAGCTGAGGGCTGCATTATTGAGTCCGGTGAGGGAGTCGATGACGAGGCAGCGGTCGGTGCCCCAAGTGTTGACTGCGCCGAATTTCTTTCCATCGCGTTGATCCTCGAAATCGTTAAGGGTTTTGAATAGTTCCAAGTACTGGTTGTGGCGCGACTTGTGCGGGTCGGTCATCTTTGCCAGCATTTCTAGGGAAAAGGTGTTGATCTTGGTAGCCGTGTCGAGCATGTCCAGGAAGGAGGTGTCGGGAGCCTTTAGTGTGTGCCAGTGGAGGTTGGTAGGAACTGGCTTGCCCGAGTCGGCCCAGTAGCCAAGCAAGCTTTCCAGTCCAGGTTCGAGGGCGAGGTAGAACACTTCGACTCCGGCGTCGACGAGGGTGCCGATGGCGTGGGTCTTGCCGGAGCCGGCTGGCCCCATTAGCATGCAGTTGAATCCGGGCAAGGAGGACTTCGGCGGTGCGACGTTTGCGGCGGCTGTTTGGTTGGGTGTGGTCATGGTTACTCCTTGATTACCAAAAGGCAAATGATGTTGAAGATGAGAATGGAAAGTACGGTGATCAGCATGGTGGCTCCTGTAAGTTGTCGAGTGCAGTACGCAGTTGGTATTCCTGCAGCTTTAAGGAAAGAATGGTTGAGTTCACCTCTTTATGGGTTCGATCGGAGACAAAAGGCATACGCGACAAGGCGCTCTTTAGGTTGCTACTCGCCCCGGTTGTAATGCGGAGGAGCCAAGCTAGGTCACGCTGCTGTTGCTGGAGAAGAGTTGGCTGTTTCATGGCGAGTTATTAATAGATGCAGTTCGTAGGCGAGAACCTCCGGTGGAAGCTCCTCGAACGTATTGCGCCAAGGGGAGATGAACGAGCCACCTCCGTGCTTGCTGCAAAGTGTTGTCTGGGCATGCCATCCGGCGAGTCGGGAGTCCATAACCCTTGCCCAGACCTCCCCACACTGTGGACAGAAATGGGCGACGTTCTTGTGATGGACTTGCCAGTCCTCCCACCGGGGTATGGACTGGCTGGTGCCGAGGAGCTGGCTGCCTAGGAAGTAGAAGGCTGATGCCCCCATGAGGCCTCCCACTCGGCGACTGTCAACTCCCGGCGAGCCAGGGGATCCCAAACTCTTTGGGTGAAGTACATCGGCAACCATGCCTCAGGCTCGTTACTTTTGCAGACATTCACCATCGAGCAACCCCCGTACTCGGCGCAAGCATGGTCCAAGGAAAAGTCCCAGTATCCGGCCTCCCACATCGCAATCGCGCGCCTGATGTCGCGGTGCGTCTGGTCGAGCCAGCGGTCAACTTCATAGGGGCTGCGGTAGGTGACGTGCTGGAGGTGGTCGTACTTCGTTTTGAGGATGGAGACGCCACGGACCAAGGTCCCTTGCACGTTGAGCCCGACCTTATTCGCTGCCCATTGGTAGCCCGTGAACTGCGAACGCATCTCCCATTGCTTGCCCCAGCTGGCGCCCAGCGAACTCGTCGTTTTCTCGTCCACGGCGTAGTTACCACCGCAGAACTCCGCGATCATGTCGGCCCGGCCTGTGTAGAGGATGGGATCGCCTGTAATGGGATGCGAGATGTCGAGGGGTTCCGCGAAGGAGAACTCGATAGCGAGCTTGCCGTTGGGGAACTTAACCGGGGTAGCCGAGGCTCCGTCGAGTGGGTAGTTGTCGAAGTAGAACTCAAGGGCTCCGGCCATGCGGTTTGCTGACTTGGCGCTGTCAGCGGGACAGTCGAAGTCGCCGTAGGCAAGCAACAGCGCACCAAGGCCAGAGGCAATGGCATCGTCTTGGCTCATGCCTTGCTCGTAGTATGACTTGCGGGCTACCTCGATGCCCTTGGCGAAAGCTCCACCAGCGACGAGGTGGACGGACTCGGACCGGGGTTTCCAATGCTGAACATAAGTGCGGAACATCTTTTGAGGGCAGCTGCGAAATGCACCGAGCATTGTGCTGTCGAAAGTATTTGGGAACATCGGCTTAGACATTTGAGATCTCCATCGTCAGGCACAGCAACGCATCCCTGCGGGCTTTAATCTCCATCATTTCCTCGTATGCTTCCGCTTGGACTCGCTGTTCCTTTGCCTTCAACTGCGCCAGTACCGGCTCCAGGCAGGCCTCACGAGTGGGGAGGGTCACGGCGACTTCCCCGATTAACATCCCAGTAAAACCTTCGTAGGCAATCGGCTGCGGATAGAGGGAATAGCACCAGGTACTGGGCTCCTTGCCAAGGGCTACTGCCTCTTGACCTTCAGCGGATAGGTAAACGTACATAACTAACTCCTGTTAATAAACGCTACAGGAACGTAGCACACTGCCGACTCCGAGGAATGGGCAGCAGGCTAAGCTCACAGCCCTTCGAGTTCGGACAAGAGGTCGTCGCCGGACGGTTTGGCTGCTTTAGCGGCTCGGTTGGTCTTGCTGCCACCAGTCGCAGGTGCAATGAGGCTGCGCCCGGCGCGGAGTACCTTGATCGCGTCGCGAGTCTCTTCGAGGGTTAGCGTGCCTGCATGGGCCTTGGCTCGCCATTCCTCAACTTTTAGCTGAAGGTCTAGTTGGGTTGACATTGCTTGGTTCCTTTGGTGATGTTGGGGGATTATTGTCGGTGTATTATGCCGTTATAATCCCCCGGTGTCAATACAGTTATGAGAGTATCAGGCAACGCTTGGGGCGAGTACAGCTGACATATAAACAGCGATAGGCCTCCTGCCGGTTCCTGTTCAAGAGTATGTCTTGCCAATAGACGAAGGCGGTGTCGTAGGTCGAGCCCTGTGCCCTGTGCGCGGTGATTGCGTATGCGTACTTGAGCTGGTGAAACCCATCCTTGAAGTCCCAGAAGTCCTTCCACTTCCGTGAGTTGCTCTTGGCGATAGCCGATAGCTCGTCGAGCTTGCGCTGGTAGTCGCCGAAGGATTCGGGATGTAGGACGCGGGCAATGACGGAGCGATTGTCGTCGAGGGTGATTGCGATGCAGTAGATTTTGAAGCTGCCGTACTTGGCGTGCCACTCCTCATCGACCCGAGTCACTTCCCCCTCGTCGTCGGTACTTGCCATCGGCTCATCATCGAGATCACGAGCCGGGCCTGCAAATAGCACGCGGTCGCCAACCAGCCAAGGCAGTTGCGGGTAGTCGAAAATGGCATTGCGAATGACTTTGTTGAACTTGTCAACTTCGACATTCCGCCAGGCGATTACCTTGCTAGCGTTAGGTCGGGTGAAGTCCGGGGCGGTAGCTAGGATGCGCTGCATGAAGGCCGGGCCGTCGAGTTTCCAGATCCCTTCGTCGCCGTTGTTGCTTGCAGCGAGCTTGATAGTCGGGGCAACCCGGTCAACCTGCTCACGCAGTCGTGTAGCTAACTCAAGGATCTGATTGTCATGCCGCATTACCTTCAGTAGCTTGCTACCGACGGGCAGTTTCCAAATCGGGCTTGCTGCTTCCCCGACTGGAGGCAGCTGGGCAGCGTCTCCGAGGAAGAGGAACTTGATATGATACTTGTCCGCCGTCGTCTGGATGTGAGAGAAGAGCTGGGCGTTGACCATTGACCCTTCGTCGACGATCACTGCTCGATATTGAGAAAGGTCAATCGGGTCCTCGGGAGCTTTTAGCTCCTTGATTTCCCCGCTGGCTTCCAGCCGGAGTCCGAGTAGCGAGTAGATCGTCCGGCACTCCGGCTTGTAATCGTCCTGCGTCACGCTTTCCCGGAGCACCTTCGTCGCCTTATTCGTTGGTGCAGTGAAGATGAATCGGCCCTTGGTCAGGTTCGCCAGCTCGCGAATGCAAAAGGTCTTGCCCGTGCCCGCCGAGCCGGAGAGGACGAAGAAGTTCCCTTCGCTCGACTTGAGGAAGCTGTCAATTGCGGCGAGGGCCTGCGCCTGCTCATTATTCAGCTTCGTCATAATCGGGCTCCATGTTGTCGCAGGCTTCACAGACCAGTGTGGCAATGTCGTGGATTACGTCGGTGTGACTGATCGGGGAGGTGTTAGTAGCTACCGCAAGGCACTGCATCATCTCGTAGATCGAGATGCCGTTGACAAAGATGTCCTCAACCTCGAAGTAACTCGGCTCCCCCTCGTAGCAGTCCTCAGGTGGGCCGGATAGCCTGCTGGGCTCCTCCGGTTCGTAATTGCCTTCAACGTCGAGTTCGACTCCGAGGTAAGTAATAGTGACTCGCATGATAACTCCTTAACTGTTAGGCCCGAAAGAGCCAGTTGAAAAACCTGCGCACCGCATATCCACGAAGGATCGAGATGCCTGTGAAGAACAAGACGATACCGAGGTCTTGCTCCAGCGAGGTCGTGAAGCCATACCAAGGCATGATAAACGCCTGAGCTAGCAGCGATAGGAGGAAGCCGATGGCCGTGCCTCCGAACACTTCAATCCAGGATTGCCGTGGCGTCTGCCCGTGCTTCATGATGACTTCGCTTCTCGCTTGGCCAGATCTGCTTCGACGAGGCGCACGATGTAGCGTTGCCAAGCCCCGAAGGGCACCTTACCTTCGAGTTCGCTAAACAGCTCCAGCTCCACACGCACGACGACGGACTGGGGCAGGGAGATGTTTTTTTCAACGGGTCGGTCTGTTTTCTTGGGGCGTGCCATGGATTGCTTTCTTTTCACAGAGATCTGTGTCGGGGTTATAGTGATAGGGAACTGGACCAGTGAGGCTCGCACACTCTGCTTCCTTCTGGTCGCGATAGTCGCCGGAGCTGGCAAGCGCCCAGCAAGCTAGAATGCCGAGGGCGGCGAGCCAAGTTGGAATGGTTTTCATTATACTTGCCACTCCAAGTCGGTGACGAGTGAGTACCCTTTGCTAGCCGCACAGCGCTGGCACATTGGGATCTGGGCCGTGCGAATGGCAGTCTTGTTAGGAAGGCTTGCCAGCGCCACTTCCTGGGCTGTCCAGCGGTTGGCGTGACTGGAATGGCGATGGCGTTGCTCGAGCATGAGTCCCTCGAAGACCGTCGTGTGGAAGCCGCAAACGCAAGCATAACGCTTGAAAAGGGCGGTGTTGGCCACTGGCAGCCATTCTTTAGCCAACTCCCAGTTGCGAATACGAGTCTGGTCCTCGGTAGATAACCCAAACCCGCCCTTGGCCTTGGCCCGGAGCTGCTTAACTGCTTCCGTCGTTTTTCTATCGGCCATGGCTTCTCCTAAGAGGGCTTCGAGTTCGTCGAAACCTTCGTCGTCCTGGGCATCTGGAGTTGGCTTGGGGTTGATAAGGGCCTCGAGTTCGTCGAATTCATCGGGTGTGTCAGTTAGTTGGTCGGTTGACCTTGAGTGTGTGTGCATGGTAGTCTCCAGTTTGCAGGTTGCGAGAGTGGGAAAGTCCACTAAGAACCCGCCTTGGCTAGAAAGCGGGAACTTGGTGGGCTCTAACTTGCTTCGAGTTCGTTGAGGAGGCTGGCCGGGGACATTGCGGCGGCCGCCTTCGCTATGAGCAACTCCGCTTTCTTGGGCATCGCCCGCGCTTTGGTAACGTGGGGCTGTTCGAGGGCCATTCGCAGCGTGGCATTGCCTCCGACGAACATAAACGCCTGGACGTAGTCGCCGTTTTTCAGGGCGATGTGCTTGGTGTAGGCTGTCTTGCCAGTCGTGGGCACGAGAACTGGCTGCCATCCTTCCAGGGTTAAACCTTGGATAAGTAGCTGGGTCTTGGTCATGGGGTAGTCTCCGCTTAAATGTCTTGTGCTGCATAGTCAATGCAGTAATCAAAACAGATAGTAACAGCTACCTCATCAAAGAATCCAAAGGTTGCCATTGAATAGCCATACTGAGTGCAGGTCATTGCCCATTCCTCAGTCTGATAGTCGTTGCCAAAATCATCCATAATAGTCTCCGGTTTCCTGCAAAACGCAGTAGAGTAGGCAGACTCGCTGCCTACTCTACTGCGCCCTACAATGCGCACCACATGGTCATTAGTGTGAACCAGTCCGCATTAAATGTAACCTGTCCGCAGCGGCGATCTTCATTCGTCAGAAACCGTGTAAACTCCGGGGAGAGTTCTTCAAAATCGGGGAGCTGGTTGGATATAAACATTTGAGGTCCTGGTAAAAAATAACGCGGGTTGCGTTATATACCGTGTATTATAAAATGGTAATCCGTGGGTGTCAACCAAGTTCTAACACCAGCCCCGCGTTACTTTCGGGACGGTCCATCCGACGAGCCACAAGTACTAACGCCCCACAAGCCGGAGACTAATCCACTTGTGGGGCGTTTTCGCCAGCACTACCTGCTGGCTGGTTTTCGCAGCCGTATGTGACAGTCTAAATCACATCGTGAAGCAAACTCGTTTAACCCAACTCACCAAGCAGGGCGTCGGTGTCGACCTTGCTAGCCTTCGAGACCTTCTCGCTTTCAAGGCGCTCGACAATCGGCTTAACTTTCCCGGAATTGCGCAGCGCGACCTTCTCACCTTGCGTCTTGCCAGCCAAGAAGGCCTTGATCTGGTCGCGGGTCTTGCCTGTCAACTCACAGAGGGCACGGGCCAGGATGGAAGTCCCGGCCATGCCGTTCGCTTCGCGCTTAACACCCCACTCCCCATTGTAGAGGCGGTCGATGAGTTCGTCAACTGCCAGCACGCAGTCATCGGTGTCATCCAGTCCTGAGATCTCATCGCCGAGTTTCTGCTCGGCACCGTGGGCCGCGAACTTGGACAGCATCGAGTCCGGTACGGTAAAGGTGCGGGTTTGACCATTGCGGAAGTCCATCCGCACAGCGACAGCGCCTTCGGGAGTGATCGTCGAGGTTTTCAGCAACTTGCGCTTGCCTGCGAACTCCACAACACGAGCATCTTCCATCGTAACTGTCTCAACTTGTGTTTCAATCTTAGCCATTTTCATTTCCTTTTGCACATTGTGCGTAGCGCAGGCATTTAACAGGGACCGCTGATAACGCGGAGGTGCTTGCTGGTATGCCTCATTGCGTGTCGGTTGAATGGATAATCGCTGATCGTCGGGAAGTTGTCAATAGCTAAAACGGTGTACTTCGCAATCCAGCTCGAAATTCTTCCCAATTCTTGGCAAATTCCTCACTAGGCCTGAGCTGCAGTCCGGTAAATACTACAACTAGCCTCCAACCAAACTCTCCAATAGGCTCGACCGCGTTGAAACGCAGGCGCTGCATCTCTGCAGCGCGTCTCAGTGGACTGTCGACGGGCTCGAATTGCTTAATACCGTTCCTCATAGCTGTCAAGCGGGCGCGAGTGTTGCCATAAGCGCCTTCCCCGTTGCCTTGGGCAATAGTAAATGCCTTCCCTTCCTCGGCCATCGCAGCGCGAACGGCGGTAACCCAGTCGGCTGGGTAGTGATTAAGTGGTTTTGGTTTTGAGCGTGGCATACTTACCTCACAATCCGTGCGCCATAGTTAAGGGCAAAGGCATTACCATCGGCATCAACCGTTGTGTCGCCTACTTCCCGAGCGCCTCGCTTCATAATCCGCTCATAAGCTGAATTTGCCATACGCTCCTCAATAGTCAGTGGTATTTTCCCTCCGATAGCCTCCAGCAGGAGCTTATTCACCTCTGTATCCATTTTCCGCTGAATAATGACCCCGCAACGATCTGGTGTCAAGGCTACGCTGCACTCCAGCATAGCTTCGCGCAGCTCGTCATCCACCTCTCGCTTGCCATCACGAAAGGGCTTTACCGCGTTGTAAAGGGCGAAACGCAATCGCTGCGCAGCGCGTGTATCAGCGCATTCAATCGGAGGTAAAGCTCCGTCCGCCTTGTGTGCAACACGCCAGACCTCGTGAAATATTGCCATCGCCTTGCTTACCTGTAGTGGTTTCATATCAAATCCTAAGTTGCTAATTGGTACCGGGTTGAAGCTAAGGGGAACTCCCATGAGAAACCGCCTAGCAACCGCCAGCATGGGGTTAGTTCGCCTAGTTGTCAATAGGAATTGTGTAAGTAGTTTGGGATTGTGTGAATGGTTGTGTTCGGGGTTTCGCGGTGGTTTGGGTCATGTCCGGTTGTAATCTACCCCATGCCCCTCCCATCCTTGCGCTGATAGTCCTGTTCTATAAAAAAAAAATGACGATAGGGAGAGACTATCAGGGTGGGGTAGGGGACAGATCACAACCGGATATGCGTGATAACACCATGTAATCACGGAGCCAATGGGGTAAACCACGGAGAAATGATTTAATCGACCGGGAATGGCACCGAATGATGAGCTGGTATGTTCGTATCAACCCCGACCGATAATCGACGCATGGGACCATTCCGACCCGGCGTGGGGCATCCGTGATAGGCAAAATCAGCCGTAATGGCGCTAATCAATCCCCCACGGATTACAATCCAATAATCCCGAGGGGTTACACCTACCAACTATTACCGCACCAGCCTCCAATTATCATTATAGGTAAAATCTATCACCTCCGGCGTTGCCGATAGGGAATGGCTATCGGCTGGGCGAAAAAATACCCGCACGGTGGCGGGCTGGTTGGTGGTGGGGGTTTTGTTAAATGCTAGCGGGTGCCTCTCGTACCCAATATAACTTCTCCGGGTTTGGGAACTCGGCGGAATTTTTATAAAAATCAGTTACACCTATGAATACACCTTTTGTCGTGTAATAGCATGCAGGGGCGCTGTAACCTACCCAGACCCCTGACAGGTTGTCTTCCGTCAGGGGTGTACCATCGGGTACGACACGATGAGAAAAGGTATCGGTGGTGGCGCGTATTTGATGAATGATTTTCATGATTGCCTTTCACTTGGTTAGTGGTGTCTGCTAGTTGTTAGCAGGTCAGGATTATTGCTATGATCGTTAGGATTGCAATGGCCATGGTACTAGCTCCTCCGGATGTAATTTGGGTGCATTTTTAGGCAGGCAACCACAACCCGAAAAGGCGTTCCGTCACGGGCTGATAACCAACGGACATAGCGGAAAAACTCCTGGCGTGTAGTGCCTGTACGGTACTGAACAAGGCGTACAAATTGTTTCATGGTGTTACCCCAGCTCGGCTAACAGGTCGTCGGTGTCAACATCACCGCTCGGTGCGCGTAACGTGTCGATAATTGCAGCGATTTTCGGCGTGGCACGCAACGCGGCACACTCGGACTTGGTTTTGCCGTCCAAAAACGCGCGCAATGCCTCGGGTGTTTTCGCCGGATACATTTGGCACAATGCTCGGAACAATAACCCGCCATTCCCCGTCGAGCCACCATCCCCCCGGCCTTTGTTCCAGTTTCCTGCCAGCAGGCGATCGTAGACCTCCCGAACGGCATTGTATTTGTCGTCGATCGTGGCCGAACGTCCGGTTTCCGAGATTCGCGAGAGTGCTGCGGCATCAACAAGTTTTTGTTTTAGACCATGTAACATCGCCAACCCTCGGATGTCATCCGATAGATCGTTTGCACAAAAGTTTAGTTCACGCCCATCACCGAATGTTAGGGAAACACCCATTGTGTTTAGCGTAGTTTCGCATGAAATGGCTGGCGTGCGTGTTGTGTCGTTCATTTTGATTACCTCATTGTGTAACGTTGTGTCGAACGGTATTGTCCGACGCATTCAGTATAGTCGCACTTGGTCCGGCCACCCATTGATTATTTCTATCGCCGTCGCATACCTGATAGCCCGCCGCTCGTCGCGCTAGTCAACATATGCCCAGCCCATCACCATACCCCTTGGGGTATTTATTGCAGCCGCCATCCCATCCAGCTCTCGTAGGATCGAGGGGGGAGTGAGGGCCCTGCGCGCCGTTGGGTAGAGTGGGGGCGGTCAAAAATTTCAAAAAACACACTTTTCCGTTGTTCAGGTTCCGAGGTCAAAAATTTCAAAAACACCTCCATCAAAACACCCACGGATTTGCCCTCGCCGCTTGCTGATACTCCTCCCGCTGGTTATTTCCTTGGATTACCCCTTAGCTTCAACCCGGCTCGTCGGATGCAGGTGCGGATGGACCGTCCCGAGGGCCGCGCCCCCACTCTGTCAATCACCCCTGGATTAAGGATTAGTAATCCCCCGACGTTATCCAATTTCACTTCCCCGCGCAAGCGCTTGACAAATCCCCGACCAGCTCCTATAATCCCCCGAACAACCGAAAGACCTGACGTGGAAACCGCAACCCTTCCTGTAGAGTTCCGCAGAACGCAAAGCGCCCCCCTCGTGGGTACCGCTAGCGCTGCGAGTGCGCTCTTACGGGTACGCTACTCCCACGACGCGATGATCGATCACCTTATCGAGAATCCAGGGATTTCGCAAGGGGAACTCGCGGCGATGTTCGGTTACACCGGAGCTTGGATTTCCCGCGTAATCAACTCCGACGCCTTTCTGGCTAGGCTGGCCGAGCGCAAGTCCGATCTCGTCGACCCCTCGATTGCCCTCACCCTGGATGAAAAGTTCCGCAGTCTCGCCGCGCAGTCCCTGGACGTCATTCAGGAAAAGTTGTCCCTGACCAAGAACGTGGACACGGCAATGAAGGCACTCGAACTAAGTGCCAAGGCACTCGGCTACGGAGCTCGGCAGCAGAACCTCAATGTCCAGCAAAACTTCGTCGTGACAACGGCACTGGACGTGCGGCTATGACGATGAAGCTCACCAGTAAGCAGCTCGAGGCCCAGGAAGTCCTCGCGAGCGAGGCCACGCACTGCATGCTCTTCGGAGGTTCACGCAGCGGCAAGACCTTTTTGCTGGTCCGAAACACCTGCATGCGGGCGTTGAAGTCCCCGAACTCGCGCCACTGCATTTTGCGTTTCCGTTTCAACGCGGTCAAGGCCTCCGTCGTAATGGACACCTTCCCGAAGGTCATGAAGTTAGCCTTCCCCGGCATCAACTACACCCTTTCCAAGACGGACTGGTACGCGGAGTTCGAAAACGGTGCCCAGATCTGGTTCGGAGGTCTCGATGATAAAGAGCGGGCGGAAAAGATCCTCGGAATGGAGTTTGCGACGATTTATCTCAATGAAACGAGTCAGATTCCGAAGGCCAGTCGCGACATTGCGGTTACCCGGCTGGCGCAGCAGGTAAATCAAGTCATCCACGGACTCGACCCGACGGTACTCAAGCCCCGGATGCTCTACGACTGCAACCCGCCGAGCAAAGCACACTGGACATACAGACTTTTCATCGAAAAGCGCGATCCCGAGACGAAAAAGGATCTCGCCAACCCCGCTGACTACGCTTACTTCAAGATAAACCCGCACGACAATGCCGAGAATATCTCGAAAAGCTACCTCGAGACGCTCGAAGGGCTGTCAACGAGGCTGCAAAAGCGCTTCCTCCGAGGCGAATTCGCGGAAGCGACACCAAATGCCCTTTTCAACGATGAGCTAATTGACAAGTGGCGGGTTACCGACGGCAAGCTCCCTGACATGGTGCGGATTGTTATCGCAGTTGACCCCTCCGGTGCAGGAGACATAGACAATGCAGACAACGATGCAATTGGTATTATGGTTGTCGGTCTTGGTACTGATGGCAATTGCTATGTCATGGAAGATTTGACGGTTAAAGCGGGTCCGGCGACTTGGGGGCGGATCGTGACGAACGCCTATGACAGGCACGAGGCTGACGCCGTGGTCGGAGAGATCAACTATGGCGGGGCTATGGTCCAGCACGTGATCCAAACAGCCCGCCCCCGGACGAACTTCCGCAAGGTTACCGCTACGCGCGGGAAAGTGGTCCGGGCTGAGCCCGTCTCCGCCTTATATGAGCAAGGCAAGGTGCGGCACGTTGGCTACCTGACTGACCTGGAAGATGAGTTGATGGCGTTTACAACTGGTGGCTTTATGGGCGAAGTCTCCCCAAATCGGGCCGATGCTTTGGTCTGGGCAGTTACTGAGCTCTTCCCCGGCGTTATCAAGCCACGGAAGGCGAAGCCTGTTGAAGAGGTCGCCCCACGTCGGTGCTTTGGCGACATGCGCAGCATTGCGGGTAACTGGATGGCACACTAATGGCTACAAATAGGTTAGCCCCTTCGAGCGTGAATGCTTTGCTAGAGACTGCGGCAAGGACGCGCCCTGAGTATCAAGAGCTTGCTCGGTACTTAGGCCCCCGAGCTCCCTCAGTTGAGTATAAATGGCTTGGCGAGGGTAATCGCGGGGAATTTAGTTATGACCCGAAGCCCTTCGGCAAGATTTCAATCAATTCGGCCTACCAAAACAGTCAAAATAAGCATGAGGCCGCCGTTCCTACCTTAGCTCACGAGATGGTACATGCTTCTGACCTACAGTTAAGGGATTTATACAGTACCCATGCAAAAGCGCCGCAAACTCCTGAGATGAGGCAATTTACAGATGCCTATGAAAAGTTGCTTTTCAAGCGGAAGCCTTATGACGTAGACGGTTCCTTCCCAAGAAGTATCATGGCTGCGAGAATTGGTGGTGAAAAATGGTTAGAGGGGCGGGCTGGGTATCGGGCCTCCAACATAGAACTGCCTGCGCAAGCAATAGGGAATGCTATGCGCTCTTGGAAAGATAGTGACACCCCAGCACATCTTGATCCGACGCTGGCAACAGAATATCGCATCTTACTTGACCTTGCCTCGCGAGCCCAAGAATCCCTAGGGAAAAAATGAATAACGAAGAATTCCTGTCAATCATGCGCAAGCGGCTGGACTTAGCCATCGGCGCTTTGTCTGACTCCCGCGAGGATGAGCTGGATGACTTAAAGTTCGCCGCGGGTTCCCCTGACAATCAGTGGCAGTGGCCAGCCGATGTGCTCTCCACTCGTGGGGCCGTGCAGGGGCAGACCATCAACGCTCGCCCAACGCTCACGATCAACAAGCTCCCACAGCACGTCAAGCAAGTAACGAATGAACAGCGTCAGAACCGACCCAGTGGTAAGGTCATCCCTGCAGACAACCAAGCCGACTCCGAAGTGGCCAGCGTACTTGACGGAATGGTTCGCCACATCGAGTACATATCTGATGCAGACGTTGCCTATGACACAGCCTGTGAGGCACAAGTCACCTACGGGGAAGGCTACTTCCGGCTCCTGACTGAGTATTGTGACCCGGAGTCGTTCGATCAGGACATCAAGATCGGGCGCATCCGTAACAGCTTCTCCGTGTTCATGGACCCTGCGATGCAAGACCCCTGCGGGTCGGATGCTGAGTGGTGTTTCGTTACGAGTGAGTTGGTGAAGGATGAGTTTGAACGCTTGTACCCGGATGCCACACCACTGTCATCCATTCAGCAGCAGGCCGTAGGCGACAAGTCTCTATCAGCGTGGTTGAACAAGGAGACGGTTCGGATCGCTGACTACTATTACATCAAGCATGAGCCGCAAACGCTGAACATGTACCCCGGTGGTGTGTCCCTGATGGCGAACCACCCCGATGCTGCCCACATGACCGCTTTGGGTATCAAGCCCATCAAAACCCGGTCAGTTGACGTTCGTACTGTCATGCACTGCAAGACCAATGGGTATGAGAAGCTGGCCGAGACAGTATGGCCGGGTAAGTGGATACCTGTGATTCGTGTGATCGGGAACGAGTTCGAGGTTGAAGGTCGGTTGTACGTGTCGGGTCTGGTGCGTAACGCCAAAGATGCACAGCGTATGTACAACTACTGGGTTAGTCAAGAGGCGGAAATGCTCGCCCTTGCACCCAAGGCACCGTTTATCGGCTACGGCGGGCAGTTCGAGGGGTATGAAGCGCAGTGGAAGACTGCTAACACCGCCAATTGGCCCTATCTGGAGGTCAATCCTGACGTTACAGATGGTCAAGGTGGTCCATTGCCGCTACCGCAGCGTAGCCAGCCTCCAATGGCGTCCAGCGGCCTCTTGCAGGCCAAGGGCGGCGCATCGGACGACATTAAGAGCACGACCGGGCAATATGACAGCAGCTTGGGCGCTACCAGTAACGAACGCTCTGGTCGGGCGATCCTTGCTCGCGAAAAGCAGTCCGACACAGGCACATATCACTACGTTGACAACCTCGCGCGCGCCATCCGGTACTGCACTCGTCAGATCGTGGACCTGATCCCGAAGATTTACGACACCCGCCGGGTTGCCCGGATCATCGGAGTCGATGGTGAGACTGACCATGCTGAAATCGACCCTTCACAGGACGTTCCAGTCAAGAAGATCGTGGACGAGCAGGGCATCACGATCAAGAAAATCTACAATCCCGGCGTGGGTAAGTACGATGTCTGCGTGACCACTGGACCAAGCTACATGACCAAGCGTCAAGAGTCGCTGGAGTCCATGAGTCAGTTGCTGCAGGGTAATCCCGAACTGTGGGCTGTTGCTGGCGACCTGTTCATCAAGAATATGGACTGGCCGGGGGCACAGGAGATTGCGGAACGCTTCGCCAAGACCATTGACCCCAAGCTGCTCGCCAAGGAAGATGACCCTGCCCTACAGGCCGCGCAGAAGCAGATTGAGGGTATGGGGCAGGAACTTGACCAGATGCACCAGATGCTGCAAAACGTTCAGAAGTCGATGGAGCACCAGACTCTGAAGAACGACGAGTTTGCAAACGACATCCGGGCTTACGATGCTGAGACCAAGCGGTTATCCGCCTTGGCCAACGCCGCGCAAGCACCGTCTGCTGCCGCCATTGACCCCGAGGTCGAGAGCGTCATGAAGCAGTACATCCGGCAGATTCTCGCTGAAGGCTTGCCGGAGCAAGAGGAACCGCAAGAGCTTGAGCAGGGTGAGATGCACCAGATACAACCACAACAGATGCCACAAGATCCAATGTAAGAGGACAACATGCAATTACTGAACCCCTTGATCGACTCCAACTACCCGGCGCTTACCGTAGCCTATACCGGTACAGCAGGTGCCACTGCAGCCTACCCACCAGGTCCGCAGGGGGTTAGCGTGTTCTGCACGACTGCCGTCTACGTTGTTGTCGGGGAGGCTGTTACCGCGACTACTGCGAATGGGATTCCGATCCCTGCAAACACTTTGGTGAATCTGAAGGTTCCGCAGGGTACGGGCGCGCCGTGGCGTGTGAGTGCGATCCAAATCGCCTCCGGGGGGAATCTTTACGTGAAACCAATCAATATTGAATGACAATAACTGTACTGGCGCAATCACCAGGGATTCTCAGGAATCAGGATATGACATATGAAGTAGTAGTAGCGGTTGAACCCGCGTCGGAACAGGTAGCCACGGCGGCCACACCTGAACCTGTAGTCGAAACGCCGGGAGAGCAGGTAGAAGCACCCAAGACCTTCACACAAGAGGAACTGGATGCGGCTATCAGCAAGAGGCTTGCAAGAGAGCAACGGAAATGGGATCGAGAGCGTCAGGCTGTGCCGCCGCAAGCGGCAGTTGTCAATCCGCAGATCGACCAGTTTGAGTCCCCTGAGGCGTATGCGGAAGCACTCGCTTATCGGAGGGCAGAGGAACTGATCAGTCAGCGGGAGTTGCAGCGTCACCAGACTGAAGTTGTCGAAGCGTATCACGACAGAGAGGAAGAGGTCCGGGCAAAGTACACTGATTTCGATCAGGTTGCCTATAACCCGAACTTGCGAATCACTACCGAGATGGCGCAGACGATCCAATCGTCGGACATTGGACCTGAGTTGGCATACCACTTGGGCACGAATCCGAAGGAAGCGGAACGTATCTCACGACTGACACCACTCGCGCAGGCTAGAGAAATTGGGCGGCTTGAAGCTAAATTGGTAGCAGAACCCGTCGCGAAAAAGGTATCGAGTGCGCCAGCGCCTATCGCGCCCGTTGTCCCGAGAAGTATCGGAACACCGACGTATGACACGACTGACCCACGGTCAATCAAAACGATGTCAACGTCTGAGTGGATCGCTGCTGACCGGGCACGGCAACGTAAGCTGCTAGAGGCTCGTAATCGCTAACTACTTTTGAAAGAAAACCATGGCAAACAGTATCCTAACGATCGACATGATCACGCGCAAGGCCCTCGAAATTCTCGAGAATAACCTTGTCCTTACCCGCAACGTGAACCGTCAGTACGACGACTCTTTCGCGGTCGAAGGTGCCAAGATCGGCTCCACACTGCGCATCCGCAAACCGGACCGTGCGCTTGTCACTGATGGTGCAGCCCTGCAGGTGCAGGATGAGAACCAGCAGTACACCACGCTGACCGTTTCCAGTCAGAAGCACATCGGCGTGAATTTCACGTCGGCTGAGTTGACCATGCAATTGGATGACTTCGCTGAACTGATCCTCAAGCCTCGCGTGTCTCAATTGGCTGCATCCGTTGACGTTGACGTTGCGAATGCTTACAAGAGCATCTACAACTCGGTGGGCACGCCGGGTACTACCCCTGCGACCTCGCTGGTGTTGCTCCAAGCCCAACAGAAGCTGAACGAGTTCGCCGCACCCATGAGCCCGCGTTACGCCACGGTTAACCCCGCTGCCAATGCTGGTCTGGTCGAAGGTATGAAGGGTTTCTTCAACCCAACGGGCACCATCTCCAGGCAGTTCGCCAACGGTATGATGTCCACTGGTGTTCTGGGGTATGACGAGATCAACATGTCTCAGTCTATCGCCAACCACACCACAGGCTCGTCTGCTACTGCCCCCATCGTGGCCACAACCGTGTCTACCCAAGGGCAATCGACTTTGGCGATCAGCTTCACCAGTGGTTCCCCGACGTTCAAGAAGGGTGATGTTTTCACCATCGCTACCGTGTACGCAGTGAACCCACAGACTCGCCAGTCTACGGGATCGTTGCAGCAGTTCGTGGTGACTGAGGACTTGTCCATCTCTTCCACAACCACAGGTACGCTGAACATCAGTCCCGCCATCTACACCGCTGAGCACGCCTTGGCAACTGTGAATGAGTTCCCTGCTGCCAGCGATGCCTTGACCTTCCTCGGAGGGTCGGCTACTGGTTATGCACAGAACTTGATCTACCACAAGGATGCAATCACGATGGCTACTGCCGATCTGTTGCTGCCTCAAGGTGTGGACATGGCCAGCCGCCAAGTGCATAACGGCATCTCGATGCGTATCGTGCGTCAGTACGACATCAACAATGATCGGATGCCTTGTCGTATCGACGTACTCTACGGTTACTCGGTGATTCGTCCCGAGATGGCCTGCCGTATGTGGGGATAAGCAAATGGGGCTTCGGCCCTGTTTACCTCAAACTAACTTAATTAAGGAATAAATCATGGCTCTCCCTTCTATCGGTGGTGGTCGTCAACTTGGTGACGGTAACTTAAACGAACTGGTTCTGTCTACGTGCCCCGCACCTGCGACCTTCACAGCAGATGCGACGGTAACAGCGGCTGACCTTACTAGCGGTATCATCTCTTGCAATAAAGGCTCTGACGAGGCTACTGCCCTAACGTTGCCTACAGTTGCGGCTCTGGAAACATTGCTTGTCAATGCAAAGGTTGGTAGCTGCTTTGATGTGGCGATCTTGAATGTTGCGTCCGGTTCATCTGCCGACGTAACCGTCACAACCAATACAGGCTGGACATTATCTGGCTTGATGGTTGTACAGAACGCGACATCTGCCGCGTTCCGTGCCCGGAAGACAGGTACTGCGGCTTGGTCGCTGTACGCTATTTCCTAATCGAATCGCAGGCGGATTACTAATTCATAATCCGCCTGCGAATCTTCCACAAAGGACTCAAAATGGCAACTAACACAAAATCAGTCGGAGTTGCATTCTCCGATCCGCAGCTTGACGGGGCGATTATGGGCACGGCTACGGGTACTGCAGGTTTCTTCGGCACCACACCTGTGACTAAACCATCAACTGCGCTGACCACTACTGCCATCGCATCCCTGACCACAACTACGGTCTGTGCGATGACTACGACACAGCTGGCAACACTGCAAACCACAGTGAACACCATCTGCGCGACGTTGACAACTCTCGGCTTAAACGCCTAACGGTTCGGGGGCTTCGGTCCCCGAGTTCCAGCAAGTATATCCCTTGCCTATTGCCAAAAGTTCGGTATGATAACCGCAAAGGAACACAATGAGCACCACTGCAAATGACCTGATCAATGGATCGTTGCGACTCATCGGCATGCTGGCCGAGGGGGAGGTGCCATCGAGTGAGACATCCAATGACGCGCTCACTGCCATGAACCAGATGATTGACTCGTGGAGTGCAGAACGGCTCAGCGTCTTCACCACCCAAGATCAGACGTTCACATGGCCAGCCAACACGATCAGCAGAACACTCGGACCTTCTGGTAACTTCGTCGGCCTGCGCCCTGTTCAGCTTGACGATTCCACGTATTTCCTCGACGCTACGACGGGCATCTCCTACGGCATCAAGATCATCAACCAGCAGCAGTACAACGGTATCGCGGTAAAGACGATCACGAGCACCTACCCGCAAGTGATCTGGCTGAACCCAGAGATGCCTGATCTGGAGATGTTCATCTACCCTGTCCCGACACGCGCCCTTGAGTGGCACTTCGTCAGTGTTCAGGAACTGAGTCAACCCGCCGCGCTTGCCACAGTCCTGTCCTTCCCTCCCGGCTACTTGCGCGCCTTCCGGTACAACCTCGCTGTGGAGTTGTCGTCTGAGTTTGGCATTGACCCACCCAAGAACGTGGCGCGGATAGCGATGGCCGCGAAGCGGGTGATCAAGCGGGTGAACAACCCTGAAGACCTGATGAGCTTGCCTTACTCGATCGTAGGGACTCGTCAGCGGTTCAATATCTACGCAGGGAACTTCTAAGTGAAGACTCCAATCCTCGGCTCCAGCTACGTAGCGCGCAGTGTCAATGCTGCGGATAATCGCTGCGTGAACCTGTTCCCCGAGGCAATCACCGAGGGTGGCAGCACCACTGGGTTCCTAAACCGCTGCCCCGGCCTTCTGTACACGACTGCGGTAGGGCTCGGCCCGATTCGCGGGATGTGGCAGTTTGGGGGAATGGGGTATATCGTCAGCGGTGCCTACCTGTACAGCATTACGATTGGTGGGGTAATCACTACCCTCGGTGCGATTGCCGGGACGGGCATGGTGTCCATGGCTGACAACGGTACACAGTTGTTTATCGCAGCCAACCCGCAGGGTTACATCTACAACAGTTCCACGCTGGCGTTCGCCCAAATCACGGACCCCGATTTTCCCGGTGCTGTGACCGTTACCTACTTGGACGGGTACTTCATCTTTGTCGAACCGAACAGTCAGAAGGTGTGGGTCACAAGTCTGCTCGATGGTACATCCATCGACCCGTTAGACTTCGCCAGTGCCGAAGGTGCGCCTGACAACCTGGTCGCAGGGGTTATCAACAACCGGGAACTGTGGTTGTTCGGCGTCAACAGCGTCGAGGTCTGGTATAACTCCGGTGGTGCTGACTTCCCCCTATCGCGCATCCAAGGGGCTAGTAACGAACTCGGCTGCAGTTCCCCCTACTCGATAGCCAAGCTGGACAATTCGCTGTTCTGGCTCGGTCTGGACGCTCGTGGTGCGGGTATCGTTTATCGGGCTGTTGGGTACACAGGCAAGCGCATCTCGACTCATGCCATTGAGTATGCGATTCAAAGCTATTCGACGATCACCGATGCAATCGCCTTCACCTACCAGCAGGAGGGTCACTCGTTCTACGTGCTGACCTTCCCTACCGCCGATAAGACTTGGGTGTTCGATGTATCGACTGAACTGTGGCATGAGCGCGCAGGGTTTGTCGATGGCGAGTTCACCCGACATCGCGCTCAGTGCCAGATGTTTTTCAATGGCGTGACCTTCGTAGGTGACTACGAGAATGGGAACATCTACACCTACTCGCTGGACACCTACACGGATAATGCTGCAACGCAGAAGTACCTCAGATCGTGGAGGGCGATCCCTCCGGGTCAGAACAATCTAAAGCGCAGTGCCCATCACTCCCTGCAGCTCAATTGTGAGTCAGGCGTCGGACTGGATGGGACTGGTCAGGGAACTGACCCGCAGGTACTGTTGCGGTGGTCCGACGATGGTGGTCACACTTGGAGCAACGAGCACAGTAAGTCTCTGGGTCGTATCGGTAAGACTGGTCAGCGGGTGATCTGGCGCAGACTTGGTGCCACACTCAAGTTGCGTGATCGCGTCTACGAAATATCTGGCACCGATCCTACCAAGATCGTTATCATGGGCGCTGAGTTGCACGCAGGAGGCACCAATGCCTAATATCACCAGCATCCCCGCGCCGCGCGTCCCCTTCGTTGATGATCGGACAGGTCTGATCTCGCGTGAGTGGTATCGGTTCATGCTGAACTTGTTCACGCTAACGGGTTCGGGTACAAGCGACCTGACCATCACCGACCTGGCTATTGCACCGAACCCAGTGGACCCATCCACAGTCCTCGGGTCTGCGATTGAACAGTCACAGCTTGCGTCGATCACTGCCCAATACTCGCAGTTCCTTGACATCGTTGGTGTGGCACCCGTTGCGCAGGCTCAGATGCCACTATTCGACGACCTGACCCCACGGGCAGAGCTTGGTACGATGGCAGCACAGAATGCCGCGAACGTCAACATCACAGGCGGGACCATCGCAGGCATCACTTTCGGCGGGTTCCCCGCTGGTACGGTGTCGCTGCCTAGCCTGTACTGGACAACCGACACAGCTACTGGGTTCTACCGCATCGGCGCAAACAATATTGGCTACTCTTACAATGGGACGAAGCTGCTGGATTTTGGCTCGGAGTTGCTGGCTATTACTGGTGGTCTGAGCGTTACCAAGCAGATCACCTCGACGCTGGCGACGGGTACGGCACCGCTTGTTGTTGCCAGCACCACGAACGTCGCCAATCTGAATGCATCGTCGTTGGGCGGTGCGACCTTTGCGGCACCCGGTCCAATTGGCGGCGGAACGCCTGACGCTGGTACGTTTACGAGTATCACCACGTCAGGCGGCGCGACATTCCACACCACGAATACCGCACTGACCAACGGTGCGGCGGCGGCGGCCGGAACCTTGTTAAATGCCCCGGCAGCAGGAAACCCGACGAAGTGGATCGGCATTAACGACAATGGAACAACCCGGTACATTCCGGCATGGTAAGGACTAAAAATGACTGTAACCGTTAAGGTACTCATCCCTGCAAAGATCGCTGAGTCGTCACAGACCACGCAGTACACGGCCACGAATGTGACCACGATCATCGACAAGTTCACCGCCACCAACTACAGTGCTGGTGCTGTAACCTTGAGCGTCAACTTGGTGACTTCAGCAGGCTCTGCTGGTGACCTGAATCTGGTAGTCAAGACCAAATCGCTGGCAGCAGGTGAGACCTACACGTTCCCCGAGGTCGTGGGTCACTCGCTGGCACCATCCGGGTTCATCAGTACGATTGCCAGTGCGGCAACGTCAATCTCGATTCGCGCCAGCGGTCGTGAAATCACCTAACCCGGAGGCACATCATGGGTTTTTTATCTATCTTGGGGACCATCGGGGGGAATCTGATTGCCCCCGGTATTGGTGGTGCAATCGGCGGTGCCCTTGGCGGGGCAATTGAGGGTAACGAATCTGCGGATGCCGCGCAATCCGCAGCTAGGCAGACAGGGGAAGCGACCGACAAAGCCACTGCCCTCCAACGGGAAATGTGGTTGGCACAGCAGGAGCAGCAGAAGCCTTGGCTAGAAGCGGGTCGAGGTGCACTCAATAAGCTGACAACGCTGAGTGACTACCAACCGTTCGGTATGGACCAGTTTCGGCAAGACCCGGGCTACTCTTTCCGAATGTCGGAGGGACTGAAGGGTCTGGAACGGTCGGCGGCGGCTCGTGGTGGGCTGTTGTCGGGAGCCACCTTGAAAGGCATCCAGCGATATGGGCAAGACCTTGGGTCACAGGAGTACCAGAACGCATTCAACCGCTACCAGACTGAGCGCACAGCTCGCTTGGGACCACTCCAATCGTTGGCGGGTGTCGGGCAGAGCGCGGTTAACAACTTGGGAGTATACGGGCAGCAGTATGGGCAAAACGTAGGTAACGCGATGATTAACCAGGGCTACACTGCTGGTAATGCTGGCATCGCCGGAGCGCAGGCTCGGGGGTCAGCCTACGGTAACGTCGGAAGTGCACTCGGGCAGGTAGCGCCTGAGCAGTGGAACAAGCTCGGCAGCACGATTGGTGGTTGGTTTAGTGGTGGTAGTGGAGGCGGGTCTTCCACCGCCGAATGGACGTAAGGAGACATCGACATGCCACAACTTAACTTTAACGCTCTAGTCTCGGGCGGTCCACAGTCGGTTTACGAGGGGTTCATGCAGGGACAAGAGATTCGGAACAAGCTAGCCCAGCAGGAGCAGGCGCGACAATTGACCGACATTCAAAGGCAGCACGCGACCCTTCAACTGCAGAACGCTACCCGTGAACAACAAGCTGCTGATGAGGAAGCTGCTGCATGGAAAGCTGGTGCTGGTGATCCGAAGGTTGTTCTACAGCAACTCCAGCAGCGTGGTCTCGGCAAGTCAGCAATGGCGCTGCAAGGACAACTTACTAAGCAGCAAACCGACAAGCTGGCACAACAGAAGACAATGGTGGACTTAGTCAAGCACTCTGCGAATCAAGTGTTTGCAAACCCCGGAAGTGCCCTGCAGATTCTGCAATCCTTCGGGCAGCGCACTGGCGTTGATATGAGCGATGATATTGCGGAAGTCCAGCGCCTTGGGGGCGATCTCGAGGCAGTCAAACACTGGGCGGCCGGGAAAGCGGTCGAGGCGGATAAACTGCTGCCGAAGTTCCAGCATTTCGGTGTACCTGGCGTTGGTGTGCAGACTGGTTCGGTTGACCCGATTACTAATAAGTTCACTCCTGGCGTACTGCACAAAGCGAGTGATGTTCTATCCCCCGAAGCAGAGGCCCAGAAAAAACGGGTTGCTGTTGCGGGGAGGTCCGTCAACAACACGGTTGTCAAGCTACCCGAACAAGAAAAAGCCTTCGAATCGGAACTTGGCAAGAAGCAGGCAGGTCGTGTTATCGACAGCAAGGCCGCGGCTGAGGATGCCGCGCAGATCATGCGAACAAACCAGATCGGGCGTGACATACTTGCCTCCGGTGCGATCACAGGTACTGGCGCGAACTTCCTTGTAGGGTTGAACAACGCGCTGCAGCAAGCGGGGATTGATGCCGGATTCGAAGATGCTGCCGCGAACTCCCAAGCCTATGCAGCAGCAATGGGCGCGAACGTCGGGCGGATTATTAAGCAGTTCGGCGCAGGGACTGGGTTATCCGATGCGGATCGTCAGTACGCGGAGCAGATGGCAGGTGGTAAGATTAACCTTACAGAAAAAGCACTTAAACGCATTTTGGATATCAACGATAGAGCTGCAGGTGCTGTCATCGACGCCCACAATAAGGATGTTGCGCAGATTAAAACGAACATCCCGCTTACCGTGACTCGCCCACCTTCCGGAGGTCGCGCGGCTCCGTCTCCAGCAGCAAATCAAATACCGGCTGGCCGGACAGTGGCCCCAGCGGCGGCTGCAAAAACTGTAACCCGTACTGGCGTATCTAACGGTCGTAAGGTTGTTCAGTACAGCGATGGGAGTATAGAGTATGCCAATTGATGCAAGTGCTGTCAAGTGGGATGAGCCCACTCCTGATATTAACTCTATCCAGTGGGATACTCCTGCTGTTTCTCCGACGGATTATCAATTCATAATCCCGGCGGGAAATGCCGCAGAAAGTCCCGGACTCTTGACAATGTTTGGACGACGCGCAGCTTCGCTTGCGGATAATACCGTTGGAGCCTTACTCCCAGCAGCTGCGCAGCAAGTAATCTACCCACTGGCAAGAGCCAATTTCCAATCCCCAGAGTCTGCTACTGCTTCTACCCGCCGCATAGTCGGAGCCGTTGACCAGCCCTTCGGAAAGCTTTTCGGCGTCACTACAACTCCCGAGTATCAACAAGAGGGTAGCAGGCAAATACTCAACTTCATCGGAGAGAATTTCCAAAAGGGTGCGAAGTGGGTAGCCGGTAAGGCAGGACTTCCGGAGGCCGACGTTGCGAACATGCTCGGGACAATGACCTTTGCGGCCCCCGCAGCAGTTCGCGGGACGACTAATGCGCTGAAAACTGCCAAGCAAGCGCTAGCACCTACGATTGATAATGTCAAGGTCGGCCTGCGTGCTCCCTTTGAAAAGTCCCTGCAGGCTGCTCGGGAAAAGGCCTCTGCAGCCGACTACGCCCGTGGGCCGCAGCTCGAGGCTATCGCGGATGCCAAGCGTCTGGGGATAGCCCTCAGCCCGGTGGACGTGCAGTCGACCGTGGGCACCCGGCTTACAACGGCGATGGCCGGGGAAGCCGGGCAGCAAGCCCTGACGAGGGTCAATAGGGACAATGTCCGCAAGGTCGTTTTGAAAGAACTCGACTTACCACCGACTGCTCAACTCAACGGAGGAACTGCCTTCGAAGCCGCACGTGCCAAGGTCGCCGCTCCTTATGAGGAAATTGGTAAACTGCCAACTATCGTTGCTGACGATGCGGCTCGGGCTTCTCTAGAACAGCTCCGCCCAAGTGAACACCTGATCGGCTCGGATACTTACTCCGCTCGGATAAACAACATCATTGACAGTGCGCTGGACAAAACCGGCACTGGCCTGTCGGGAGCACAGCTGCTCGAAAACATCAGCACACTCCGCAAACGCGCCAGGAAAACCTACAACAGTAAAACCGCTGACCTTGCCGCGCTCGATGTTGCCGACACGAACCTCGCCGTGGCCAGTGCCTTGGAAGGGATGATTGACTCCAACATTACGAACCCTAAGCTACTCGGAGAGTTTCGAACAGCTCGTCAGAAAATGGCTCGCACTTACGCCTATGAAGGAGCGACGGACTTCAACACCGGAGTGACGGACGTTAGCAAGCTAGCCCGAATAACTGCCAAAGACAATGCCATGACCGGGGACATCGCAGCCCTTGGTCGGGTAGCTGGTAACTTCCCTGAGGCCTTTACAACGAAGGTTGCGTCTCCTTGGGCGAAAGTCCATTCGGTAGGCAGAACTGGTGCCATGGGTACGCTCGGCGGGATGGTTGGGTACGGACTCGGGGGGGATTATGCAGGGGCCGCCGTAGGGTCTGTTTTAGGGGCCATTGGAGGGAAAATAGGGGAAAGGTACGCGGCGAATCGACTAGCCTCACCTGGCTATCAAGCTGGTCTATCCCTAAAAGATGCCCGGATTCCGGTAAATCAGATGGCTGCAGCGATGCAGCCCCCCATACCTCAGAATCGTTCACTTACACCTTGGGAGCCAGAAGTGCTTGGACCCTCCGGGGAAGGGGGTGCCAGCAAGCTGCGAATCATCGGGTATGGGGAGAATGGAGTGCCGATCTACGCAGCTGAGCCGGTTATGGGGAGTGCCTCACAACGCTCGCGGCAGTCCGGGCCCTTCTATGACAGACCCGCTCCCTTTGCGCAGCGCAGCATCACTAATGAGGTGCCACAGCAGGTCTACCGAGCGCAGAAGGGTGCGGAACTGGCGCAGGAGTTTAAAGCACAAGCTGAACGGAAACCGGCTGGCCGCGGAGCGGTGATTGAGGTCGACCCAGTGTCAGGGAAAATGACTATCGGGGCTGAGGGTACCAAGGGTCTAACCCCGAACATACAGGTGCTGGAAGATGCAGGCAAATCTGGTGTGACTGGATCGAATAAGCTGCGGGCGCAAATGCCTTTCGACCTAACCGCTACTGAAAAGATTGCCCTTCGCCAGTCCCTACTTGATGGTATGAAAACCGATCCTGGGGCGCCAGTCCTAGCGACCTTATCGGACCGGGCAATCGTCGGTAAGATGCAGGATCGTCAGTGGGTATCGGACACAGTTAAGAAACTCCGGCAGCAAGACGAGATGTTCGCTGCGCAAGCTGCCCGCGACCTCGACAAGCTCCGTGCTCAAGACAAGTCCTTCCAAGGCTTCGAAGCGCAGATGCGATTGCAGAAAAAGGTAGAAGCGGCCGCTGCTGAACGCAGGTCACTAATTGACAAATTGGAGAGTATGGAGGAAACTCTAAGATCCCGAAAAAATCATCTAGCGACCAGCTCCGTGAACAACCTCACACCCTCCCCAACCCGGATCGAACTAAACAACATGGCGAGCAATCGCAAGTAAGGAAACAACATGGCCGCACTAATGCCCCAAGGTAAGCAACAGTTCTTCACTGCCGGGGGCATTCCCCTTGTCGGCGGGAAGGTGTACACATACGCTGCTGGGACCACCACACCACTGGCAACGTACACCACCGCTGCGGCGAGTACGCCGAATGCGAACCCGGTGATTCTTGACAGTCGTGGCGAGGCGTCGATCTTCTTCAGTGCTGCGAATTACAAGATCGTGGTGAAGGACTCGCTGGACTCCACGATCTGGACGCAGGACAATCTGCCGGGTGATCAGGCGGCAACGATTCTTGCAAATCTGGCAGCTTCATCTGGATCGTCGCTTGTCGGGCACATCGCTAGCGGAACGGGTGCTGTGGCGACCACGGTGCAGACGAAGCTGCGTGAACTTAAAAGTCTAGCAGATAAATTGCCTGCTAGCTTCAATGCCGCCACAGATGATGTGCAACCTTATTTCCAACTCATCGTTGATGAATATGACATCGTAAACACAGGGGCCGGTACTTATCTATTCGGCGCTCCTGTTGTTATTTCCCGCCCGGTGATGATCCTTGGTGAAGGGCAGAGCGCTACGAACCTGCATCGAAACTATTCCCCAGTCGCAGACACGGATGGTATCTTCAATATTGTGGATGGCGGGGCACTTGTCGGCATGCGCGATATGACACTGCGCTCGCTGACTGGTCAGACAGGCGGGTGCCTGCTTTCAATTGTGAGTACGGCAGCGGGGGCGCTTGGGCTGTTCAGCTTCATCAACATGGGGTTCACAACGACTGGGACATCAACTCACCAATACACCATTTACATGGATGGGACTGCCAAAGTGGCAGCACCTATCGGCATCCGCGGTGTGGATATGTTCGGGTGCAGTGTGTTCGGCGGTGGTATCTCCACCATTCTTGCCAAGGGCGTGCTCAAGTGGTCATTCATCGGCGGTGGTGCGTACCCTGCTGGTGGGGCCGCTGGTTCCAATGTTCGCATCTCGGGTTCTGCGGCTGTGCCAACGTCATCATTCAGATTCGCTCCTGCTGACTGTTCATGCCCGATCAGCCTCGATTACACATCCGTCGGGGTCATAAGCTGCGGCACCATGGGGGCCATCACGAACACCAGCAACACTACAAACATTGTTGCTGAAGGTTTCGCTGCGACGGTTGAGAATAACTGGTTGGCATCGACATTTAGATACACTGATTATTCCTCCTTCATGGCGGTGACGAATGCCAACCTTAGCAACGTGACTGGTGATGGTACATCCTACACAGTGTTGTTTCAGACCGTCAGGTACAGCAAAGGGTCATCCTATGATCCTGGAACAGGCATCTTCACAGTACTTCGTCCCGGCATGTACGCAGTGAACTGGGCAGTGGCCTATGGAGCTTTAGGTGCCGCTCACGTTCGGGCTGATACAGGACCATTACAAAGGGATTCAGGGGGGTCAGTTGTTAACTCAGTAGTCAGTGTTGCAAACCCATACGTGATAGCAGACGCCTTTGGAAATGCGACTGTTGGGGGTAGCATAAATCTCTTGTGTGCGATCGGGGACACGCTGCGACTCATAGCGCAAGTATCTGGGGGCGCTAAGACCGTAGGCATAACAGGTTCTGCGGGTACTGTCTACTCTTGGTTTGCTGCTCAGTACGTGGGCAATTAACCGTGAGTCCAGCCCTTAAATCCCTGATCTGGCTTGACCTGCACGCACTGCGCCACCCGGCACCGCCTGAAGAGGTGACAGAGTGAGTCAGGCCGCTGCTTACATCATGGGGTTTGGATGGGGTTGGCTGGCCTTCATCGGCTATCTGCTTGCGCTCACGTTTTTCGGGCTGTACCGAGAAACGCTGGGGTTACAGATATTTGTTCTGGCCGTGTCGTTGGACTCGTTTTTATTCGCAGTCGTATGTCTTGGCAACGTCAAGCATGGCGAGTGCGCCAGCAGCGCTGCATGGGATTTGCACCGTGCGGGTAAGTGGCAAGGCAAGCTGCTGGTGCCCGTCATAGACCTGATTTTTCGCCCATGGATGACTGAGCACTGCCGGAAAAGTTGGGTGTGGCAAAAACA
>OFRC01000069.1_pt1 | contig 35859 bp, 46 predicted proteins | sample 1543051 | NCBI WGS metagenome assembly OFRC01 (sample SAMN07774231, study PRJEB24372) | wastewater metagenome
CCTTTTGTCATTTGGAGGGACGCGAAATGGCTAAAGACGTAATAGCTAGAATTATTCTTATGTTCCTGCTTGGATTAGCTATTGGCGGGTTCATTGTTTTGTTTTTGGCTGATCGAGCCAAAGCAGAAATGACGGATCAATGGGGGCATCAGCGCTATGAAGCGCCGCGCCATAAGCACGTCACGAAGAAGAGGATGCGTCATACGCACAAAAGGCACCGCAGGAAGCGCGCTCCGGCTGTTAAAGCCTACGTCAAGCGGGACATAGAAGACCAGGTAGCGTGCAAGGAAATGCTAACGGTTATCGGTGACGCGCGTCCGAGCCGCAATACGGCTCAAGAGGATGCGGAAGCTGTTTTTATGAGGGCTACGCGGTTCAAATACGGCGAAGCCTGGATGAGTGTTGAGAATGCGCAGGGTTATGCAATACGCTGCAACCGGGCCAGCATTACTGAGATTGTCGGGCAAACAATGGTGCGATGTGAGTTGCGGGCAAAGCCGTGTCGACCGCCGTTTGAGAGTAAGTAGGATTTATCAATCGTCGTTGGCAATGGCTACTTTTTCTTTAGATCTCGGTTTGCCAATGAGTTTAATGAGAAGTGAATTATCTTCACAATCAAGAGCCTCTAGGTACTCAAGAAGAGCAGTTAATTCGGCCGTGGCGTGCTCGATTGCCTCGTCGTGCGACAGCGTATCAAATGCCGCCAGCGCGCTCTCTACCCACCAACGTATTTGATCGGAGTGTATCGTTATTTTCGCTATCATCAGGGAAACCTCATAAAAAGCAAAAAGGCCGGGTTTAGATCCCCGGCCTTTTCGTTATATGAAGTGAGGTAAAATGAAACATACGTCCCGTTTGAGGTGATTACTGTTAATTTGATTCGCGTTTGCAGGTCAACAGAAAAGGCGACGGTGCTACCAACACCGTCGCCTCACTAGAGGTTCCGCAGGGGTATGCGCCCAGCGAAACCAAGAAGAACTTTGATGTTTTCAAGATCCCCCATCATCGTTCAAGCACCACCTAGTGCAACTAGAGGATTTACGAGCAACAGGGGCATTGAAATTCTATGTGACTTGCGCGGTTCGGTCAAACTGAGACACTACACTATTACACTATTACACTATGTGTAATAGTGGGGCGATTATCGGCTTGACAAACCCACACGAGAATCGTCAGCAGGCTGCACTAGTCTGAAAGTCAAGCAATTAGAGTCGTTTATGCTCGACTCGTTGATTTTGATGGGTTTTTCGGCAAGCTCTAATAGGGCGGACACCGAAAGTGTACTAGACCTTCGGTGTCCGAAATCCCGCCAGTTTTCGAGGCTGGCAGCGGGAACTCGTATAGAGCGATGCTATTTGTACAGGGTGAGCTAGGGCAGTCAAGGCCAATATTGGGTAGTGTCTCAGTTTGAAATTTCGGGCTGAGCTTTTTTCTTATAAGTATTCGGCCGTCCTGGCTTTGGCGCGGATGCGTCGATCAGCTCAATCAAATCCTCAAATCCCATCAGCTTGTCGGTCAGATTTGCGGCCATTGCTGGCGTGACTTTGAGTGATTTGTGGATACGCATCCAGTTGTACCAGACCGTGTAGAGCGCAACCATGTGCGTATGGCTCTCAAGGCGCTTGGAGAAGGCGTTGGTAAGGCGGGTATAGCGGCGCATCTGCATCCGCATGGTGAGGTTGGACCGCTCCACATAGGACGTTGAAACGTGATCCACGTCGGGCATCCCGCTCACCCGCACCTTCTTTGATCCAGTAATATGCGGGGGGCTGTAGCGTGTCTGCGGGCCTTCTGGCGCGGGGCCGTAGGACTTCACCAGCATGGCGTAATCGACCAAGCCGCCAAACGCCGCGTCCACAGCATCAACATAGACCTTAAGGCCATCGCTGGTGATCTGGACGCGGCGATCAATGCGGGAGGCCACATCGGTCATGAAGGCTTCGGCGTGCTCATAGTCTTGGTTTCCAACCAGCCACGAGACGATGAGTTTGCTGTCGGCATCTATGGCCGTCCAGGTCCACACATCGCCAGCGCCTTCAATCGGTTTTTTCATGCTGGCTACGTTCTTCTGCTTAGCAGCGCAGAAGGACCAGATTTCATCAACCTGCACGCGGCGCGAACGCAGACCCGCGACCTTTGCGTCGTGAAAGGCCATCGAGATTCGGCCCGCGTCGGTCAGTAGCTTTGCAACGGTATTGATCGATACATCGCAGACCCGAGAGACGGAGCGCATAGACGAGCCCTCACAGAGCATTGCGAGGATTTGGACGCGCTTCTGTATGGGCAGCTTGTTCATACTCTTAATATATGAACTAATATGCTTAGCGTCAAGTTTTTATGTTCGATTTGCGTAATTGCGCAATTCATGCTATTTAAATAACATGTCGCAGCAAGAAGAGCCACACAAGACGCCCGGACAACTTATCGAGGCTCTTTTAGAGGAGCGCCGTTGGACTAAGCGTGCGCTAGCGATCGTTCTCAATGTCAGTGATGCTGTCGTTACGCGGATTACAAAGGACAGACAGCCGGTTGATGCCCGTCTTGCGCTGATTCTTGAAGAAATTTTCAATATACCGGCGTCGAGATTCCTTTCGCTCCAGCAAAGCTTTGATCTTGCCCAAGCGCGAATAACCGCGCGGCCGGATCCATCGCGCGCGACTCGAGCGACACTTTTCGGTGACTTGCCGGTTGCGGATATGATCAAGCGGGGTTGGCTGTCAGCTCAGAATACGCGCGATGTGGACGCTATTGAGATTGGGCTGCGGCGCTTCTTTGGCGTTAATCGGCTTGAGGATATAGAAATTCTTCCACATGCGGCACGGAAGACGGCAGTGAATGTCCCCCCAACGCCAGCGCAAATGGCTTGGCTCTATCGAGTCAAGAAGATCGCTGATGATCTCTTGGTCAGACCTTTTTCAGAACCAGCACTTGAGAACGCGATCAGCCAGTTGCGACGTCTTACAATTGCACCAGAGGAAGCCCGACACGTCCCAAAAATTCTTGCTGATGCTGGTGTGCGCTTTGTGATCGTAGAGACGTTGCCAGGCGCTAAGATAGATGGTGTGTGCTTTTGGCTGCGAGACAACGCACCGGTAATCGGGCTCTCCATTCGATTCGACCGTATCGACAATTTTTGGTTCGTACTTCGCCACGAACTAGAACACGTCCGGCTTGGCCACGGCCGCACAGAGATGATTTTAGACGCTGAACTAGTCGGTGAGAGAGCCGGCACCGGTGAAAGCATAGCTGAAGAAGAGCGCGCGGCGAACGACGCGGCGCAAAACTTCTGCGTACCCCGCGATAAGTTGCAAGCATTTATCGATCGCAAGGCTCCGTTCTTTTCGGAACGAGACTTGATTGGCTTTTCTAGGGTCTTGAAGGTGCACCCCGGCCTAGTCGCTGGTCAATTGCAATACAAGATGCAGCAGTATGATCGGTTCAGGAAGCACCTTGTTGCTATCCGCGAGCATGTTGCTCCTGGGTCTCCCGTTGATGGATGGGGCGACGTCTATCCATGTGAGCCATGATAAAAAGTGAGAACCCACAGAATGCCTACGATAGAAGAGCGCTTGACGTTTATCCGCTACTGGAAGGATGAAACGGGTCAAACTGAAGTTGACATGCTTGAAGTTGCAAAAATGGCAATTGATAAAGGGTGGGATGCTCCTACTCCGATCTCAGCTGCTGAGCGTCTTGCCAAGCAATTCAAAGACGCTACCCGCCGAGACATCAGGTACGACAAGAAGACTGGAAGACCCTATCGGGGTTATCACGCAGTGCCAAAAATCGATAGCTCTGGTCAGCAGGGCAGTCTGTTTACGTTCATTGATATCGACGACCCTGACATAAAACCTGATAGGTTCAAGAGGGCCTGCGTTCTACGCCGAGAGCAAACCGTTGGAGATATGACTCAACTTCGACTTGACCAGTTGCACTGGAACGATAATCGAGGTCCTGGAGAACAGGTCGAACTGCTACCTGGAGACCTGGAACTTGATATCGAAATTCGCATCGCCGCGATGGATGTTGATGATGACGACGAAGGGGCCGCCTAGAGTTCTAATCTTTATCAGTCTTTTTCCATCTCGCTGCTGCTGCTGCTGCTGCAATTTCGGTACGCTGTTCCGGTGTCAACTTCTCCGCGCGTGCTTTTCCGCCGCGCCGTCCGAGCGATTGTGCGGCCTTATCTTTGCCGTCGTCGGCTGTCTCCGGGCCGTCCTCAGTCTCTTCTCCCGTGGCGATCCTCATCACCTTAACTGCGGCACCGATAACGTCGGCGGGACGCTTCTCTCCTTTGGGGCCTTTAGGCATGGGATGCCTCCTAGTTTTTGCTTATCGCTAAGCATATAGGAGTCCGCACATCTCTACCACACCCCGTCAAGTGATTCTATTTTCAAACTGAGACACTACCCAATATTGGACACTCTTTAACGTTTAAACGATTTTGTTCATCAAAGGCAATTTAAAGGCTATGGCATCATCAACCAATGATTTTTTGGTTGATGATGTTAGATACATTTTCGAGGTTTTGTATCTAACGCGGCGGCCGGTGACGAACACTAATGGTTTTCATAATTGTAATAGTACTTTCAATGCATTGATGTGGTGACGAGTGGGAGTTATCCTAAATCTTCGGATAACTGAACCGCTCATTTCGCCGACAACTAATCGAGATGTCTTTAGACAACAAAAAACGCCGAGGGGGGAGGCCTCGGCGTTTCTCCTTTTTCTGTGCGCGTAAGTGATGATCGTTTCCAACTCGGAAATACTAACACGAGTCGGGATGGGTTGCCATGACGGTGTGAATCATCATATCACTTAGATGCCACTCGGCATCTTCCGCGCTCATATCGTGGAGGCTAAACAACCCACATGGCATTGACTTCAGCGGCCATGTGGGTTGTTTTCGTTTAGGCGGCCTGTTGATCGAAATCAGGGGCCAAAGCAATGTGCTTTGACTTCCCGATACGCTCGAAGACAACCCAGCCATCAGCCAAAGCCATGTCGACGCGCTTGGTGCTTTCGCCTTCGCAGCATCCCATGAGTGTGGCCAGCGTCTGATTGCTGTCAACAGAGCCGCCGTTGCGCTTTAGGGCGTGGATGACTGGCATATGCCGAGCCGGTACGTCCTGGGGCACAACGGCCAAACGCCGTCCGCGCGGTGGCGGGGAGGCGTCCGGCTCGCTTTCAACAAGCATGGCATCTGGTCGAGATGCGACGTTTGTCACCGGTGTTGCGAAGATCACTGGACCAAATGTCGCCAGCGCCACGATTGCAAAAACCATGGCCCATGCCGAAATAATATTAGCCCAATTTTCCGGTTCGTCTTGAGCGTCGGGTCGCTTCATATCTGCGAGCTCTCCGCGCAACACGTCAACTTCCGGCTCCAATTCAGCCTTGCGCGCCGCGGCCCACCGCTCTTTGTAGAGCGCTAGGACGGGCTGGCAAGCCTCGCGCGTGTCGTCGCGGGTAATGTCGGAACATTGCCCGGATCGACGCCACACGCCAGCGTCAATGCGAATAGACTGCACGTCGGCTTGAACAACCCGCACCGGCCGAGGATTGCCAAGTCCGGTCAGTTCCTTTTCCTTTCTTTCCAGGGCGCGGGCCTTGTCGTCATAGGCTTTGCGTGCCCCAGAGCTATCGGAAACCTTCGCCCTATTGGCCTCCAGAAGATGGGAAATGCCAGAGGAAAGGGAAACCGTTAGCAGGAGCACGGCGGCAAGCCCGGAAATCACGCGCAATCGAGTGGGTCCGGGCCGTAACGTGGTCCAGGCGGCTCGCGCCTGAGACAGTGAAACCGCAAGAGCGGCCAGCACCAGCACGACACCAGCAAGAGAAACATCAATCTCTCCACGCCAGAGGTTCGTTGCCAGTGTGAAGCCGTCGATGTGACGGCCAAGCCCGTAGGCTCTCAGGGCATTCCAGGTGGCCTCGGCACAGATCGCCAAAGCAATCGGCACCCAAGCCCACACTGGAATGCGCCAGTGTGTAGTGGTATTGGTGTTAGACACGGGTCTTAGTCCTCCGTAGATGTTGGAAAGATCCAAGCCCGTTCGGAGGTTGCAGCCCTCCGAACGGGCTGCGTCACTTGCGGATTGTAGAGATTACGCGAGTGCCTGCTTAGATGAGCAGGGGATGGGGCACCAAGTTGACTTGATGCCCACACCGCTACTCATTCATGCTGCGTATTCACGCGAAAACGTTATTCCAAATTTGATAACTTTGACCATGACGCTGAGGCGCGTCACTTCATCAATTTTGTCGTCGTCTTCATCGTTTTCGTCGTCGTCGACATCAATTGGAGCCATAACGTGTTCACGCAATTCAACTGACGTGCCTGCCGGCATGAGTGACTTTATTTCTTCCAACTTCAAGAATTGAGAGTCAGTGCATCCGGATGGTTTCCGGACACAAAATTCAAGTTCCTCGTTCGGCCTTCCGGTCCAGTCTGATGCTGTAATGCGCTCGTACCGGAAAAGGTGCTCAAGCGGCAGAAACACTTCGTCGCGCAGCATGCCGTTAAGTTCTGCCTTGCTCATAAGCCCGGCATGATAGCGCTTCTTTTCAATGTCACTCAGGTTCTCTTCGATCCACTCAAGAAGCGCTGCTTTGTGCGCTGCTTTTTCGGCAATTTCTGCTTGATGCTTTCTGTCTTGTTCAAGCCGAGACTGCTCTTGTTTCTTTTCAAAGTGTTCGATTGTTGCGCGGCGGGCTTTCTTGGCCTCTTCGCGGATCATATCGCAACCGGCGGCCTGCAACGCTTCACGCTGCACGGTCAAATCTTGGTCGACGGTCGAGACGCGCGCATATCCGTATGTGGTCATGGCTTTTTCACCTTGTCTCTCGCGGCCTTCATATCGAAAACTTCGTCACTGTCTGGTTCCGTCGCCAGCACTTCGGCCGCGACTTCGAACATCACTTCAACGCACGCTAGAACGTAATCACGCGGCGACATGGCTTCACTGATGAGCTTTTGCTTCTCGTGCATCAGCGCTAGTATGTCAGCCTTAATCACCAGCATCCCCCCGTCCGGTAGTTGTAATCTGCGCAATCGCTGGTCAGGCTGTCTGCAAAGCGCAAGAACGCGCCGTTAGTCGCCAGATCGAGAGCGAGCACCGCGACGAAGGCGATCAGCACCCACCAGCGCAGTTTTTGATGCCATTGTCTGTGATCGGTCATTGCGTACCCTTCCCGAAATCAGACGTGCGCAGTATCGCAAACCCGGCTTTTTCTAGTTCACGCAAAACGCCCTCAACGTCGCACGACTGACCGCCGCCCTTGTCGATGGCCTCTCGGATTGCTTCGGCATCACCCGCGCATTCCTCAAGTTTTTTGACCAGTCTCGCCCATGCCTCGCTGGTCATGTATCTTTGAGCAGCAGCTATGGCGGCGGCTTTCTCAGTCGTGACCCCATACTTTTCAACCATATCGTCGGCGGTCATGTCTCTTCGCCTTTATCTTTAGCGGCGATCTGGACAAAGAACTTGAAAATCCACCAAGCGATGAATAACGGCCAGAAAAACACAAACAGCGCGACCCATAACAATGTCTCAAGGACGTAAAGCAGGCCAAGAACGCAATAGGTTATGACATGCACAGCCAGTGATATCGCGGACGCCACCATGCGCGCGACTTCCAATGTGCTGTGTTGCCATGTGCCAGGAATTGGCGGCGGTAATGATCTCATTTCAGTGCCCCCTTACTGCTGGTTTTATTACCGAAACGCGACGCTTGCCAGTGAAGCGCTTGCGGATCGAGTTTGCTACGTTCATGGCTCGCGCGGCTAGATATTTAGAGTAGCCAATCTTGGCTGCGGTCCACGCTTCCCCGTATACGCACGACACAAAACCCGGAGACCAATTGCGGGTCTCTTTTTTGCCCGGCCTGTGGCCAACGTCAGATTCAAAGTCATTGCTCTGCTTTGCTGGTGCGGGATAGACGCCGTAAACGTTCAAGCCTTGCAGCCAGCAATAACGGTTATCCATATCGTTTGGACGAACGCGCGAGCGTGGTTCAAGCCATTTCTTGGCGCCGCTTGCAGAGACGATATAGGCGGCCGTATTGACCGGCCATCGCGTATACTGGACGACGTGCCGTCCGTTGGCGATCTCAGCAATAGAAACAACGGAACGCTTGAAGTCAGAGCATAGGTGAATGTAATCCCAGCCGTCCGGCGCAGCTTGAACTGCCGCAGTTGCAGCGGACATGAAATCGAGATCGAGGATGGCGTCATCCTCTAGGACGATTGCGCACGGCAAGCCACGGTCGACGATATGCTTCGCGACGACAAGGTGACTGGCATAGCAGCCGATCTCGCCGTCAGTTAGCTCGTGTGGCCCGGTGAATTGCGTCCATAGCCAATCCGGCACGGCGGCGCCGACAACGGCGGACACCCGTTCAAATGCGAACCCTGCGCGTTCCGTCTGCTGGCACATGAATGCCAAGCGGTCGGGCGAACGGTCTAGGTTTATGAGGAACACTGGCAGCATTCTCAATTCTCCCGTACTCGGCGATATGTCAGCAATCTGACGATTATTTAATGAAACACTAACGCGACACGCTTACTCTTGAACGATGAGCGACGAAGGCATGAAACCGTTTCAACTTAGGTATCACGACGATTGGATGCGTCGTGTCGATGACTGGCGTCGCCATCAGAAGGATATTCCAGCAAGGGCCGAAGCGATCCGACGCCTTGTCGTCAAGGGCTTGGAAGCGGATAATAAGCCATCCAAGCGGTAGCTGCACCTTAGATTTCCCCAGGCCTTACGGGGCGCGGGACGATTGTTTCACGGCGGCGGTCGGCTCGGCCCCCGCCTGCGTTGCCTTAGCTGTCGCGACGCGACGCACATGACCGCCGCGCTCAAGTGCCACAACGTAGTGCTGCACGGTCGAGACTGGGGCTCCGGTGGCCTCGGCGACGCCTGGGCAGGTCCATTCCCGCGCCGCCGTAATGTGTGCCCAGATCGCCGCTTGCTGGACGGACGAAGACCTTGCACGGGGGCGCGGTCCCAGGGTGCGGCGGGCCGGCTTTCTCATCACAAATCCTCGTCTGCGGCGCGCTGTCCTTCGGCCATCCATCGGCCGATTGCGTCACCGCGAGCCAACATTTTGGCCTCGTCAGACGCCGCCCTTACCTCGACGTATGCGGTGCGGCGTGCCCTCCACTCTGAAATCTCGGCCTCTGTCGCACGCCGCATACAGCCTTTCGCAATGCCGTAAATCCGGCCCCAACCGTAAGCAAAACAGAATTTATCAGCCGCCTCTATACAAAGCACACCGCCCTGACCATGGAGTGGGCCAATCACGGTGTATACTGTTTCGTCGTCCATCGACGTAACAACCGCCGCCGCGACAAATGGGGGGCTCTGGTAGCTGTCCATGGCACCATTAAAGTTTTCCGAAAATTCGGGCAACTCACGAACGACCTCTGATACAAAATAGGGGTTGTCGTGACCATCGCTGCGTGACGATACGAAGCAGTGCCGCCGTCCACGCTGCGGCCCTGACAGGGCTGTTCGTTTGATTAGATAGGCCATCACATATCCTCCGTGTCAACCATTGCCGTTAGTGGCGCAGGGCGTCCGCCACCAGCCTAGGGCCGATGGCGGGAACGCTGCGTCAATCTTCTGGGGTGTAGAGCGGTTGGGCTCCATAGTGATAGACTTCTCCGGCCCAAACACGCCCGTTGTAAGAGACATGAGCATGAATTGTTCCGGCACCATCAACAATCAAGCAGCGCGGGGCCTGAGAAGAACCGAGGTCCATCTTAGTGAGTAAGTCGCGGTAGGCGGCCGATACTTGTCCCAGACTTTGAACCTTGAACTGGCGACGGCCGACGCGGGCATAAAGTTGACTATTATTGAGCATTGCCTGTCTCCTGATTTCGCGAGGCGCTCTGGCATCAGCGGGTTGCCAAAACAGCAAGCGTGTTTCGCCTTTGTCAATACAATCCCTACAATCAATACGTCTCAGTGACGGGATCAAATGACACAACCAAAGGGGTGCCATTGATTGTGTAGTAGCCGCTCACTTCACCGTGCCCAGAATTTTCGTTGTTTGTGTCACTGGTCACGATTTCAGAGGCAAGCAATTCAATGTTCACGTCGTCGCGAACATAATGAGAGATGTAGGTCGAGACTTCTTTGACTGCATCTTGGCGTGTGGTCATGGTCGGGTATCCTTTAGAATAAAATTATAGGAATAATGAACATCCCAAGAGCCGTTGTGGCCCAAGCAATGAGTGTCTGGCGCATTTCACCGTGCATTGTTTAGGCTCCTATAGAATGTTAATTGCGGTATCTGGTGGCAACCCGGATCGCTCCGAGTTGCTCTTGTGTGTGTCACCACATGCTTGAAAAAAGCACATACAAGAAGCAAGACATGGGAACGACTGACGTGGCGAGCACGGCAGCCCAAGCTATAGCTGTGACGAGTGGCATTGGGTTAGTCTCCGTGGCTGGCAGGATTGCCACCACATACCGCGTAGAGTGAGTGCTGGCGTGGTGGACGATCCCGCGTTGAGGCAGGATCGACCGGAGTGCTTAGGCCGCGGCCTTGACGGTCACAGCGTCAGCATTGATGTCCGTAGTAAAGTGCAGTTCCTTGGCCTGCTTGAAGCCGCGCGGCGAACGATTGCCGCGCGCGATGTCAGCGTATGCGTGCCAAGATCTGCCCTCTTTCGTAAGCTCTGCCACAATTTTGTTGTATTCGATCTGAGCCTCAGCAACGCTGGAGGCCTCGAAATTGCGGCGAACCGTGTCAGAGCTCATGACGTCGATCTCTCGGCATGTGAGGCCAGCGGAAGAGCGACTGACACAGCGAAGCGGGCTGGCAACGAAAAGGAATGTGGCCATCTGTTGTAGTCCTCCGTGTTGGGCAGAATCGCCCACCACGTCAGCATTCGAGAATGTTTTGAGTATCCCAAGAGCCTATGAGGGGCGGCACGTCCGTCGTTTAGGCTTCAGCTTGTTTGAGCGCGCGTCGTATAACTGCGCGCTCAAGAAAACCGCCGTGAACCACGCTGATCTTGCCGATCCGCCAGTCCAACTTTGCTAATTTGTGGTGGAGGTAGAAATTCATAACCTTGACGGCTTTGTCTTCGTCGATGCTGCCAAGCAGAGAGAGTGACTCAATAAAATTACGCTCGGCATTATCCATACGAGTGCAGATGTCGATTGTGCTTTGATGCATTCGTGTTCCTCCGTGAAAGCGGAAAACCGCCCCGCAGAGACTCTTGGGATGCAGCAAACCGTGGTGGACGATCCCGCGGGAGGAAAGGCGGGATCGTCCGGAGGCCCATTGGACTAACGCACCGCCCTAGGAGAAAGCGGCGTAAGTCTCTGGGCACTCGTACCGTATGACGCCGGGTCCGCCGTAACAGGGGCCAATGAGCCCTTTGAATTTCGGTTGACCTTGAAGTTCTCTGCGCTGCTTGAGGTTGTGATTAATCCCGAGCAGTTCGAATCCCCTGACGTCTAGGGCTGGAATGATATTGTCAGCGTCAAACCATTGACTCATCATCAAGCCTTCAAATGTCCATACGAGTTGGTATTTCATGTAAACCCTCCGTGGTTGAGCAAGGATCGCCCACCACGGCTTGCTGCTTAGTCGACTATCCCGAAAAACCCCGAGCATCCCGCCCGTCTGTTCCTGTCAGCGCTCCTAACCTCTTGCCGGGCCGGGTCCCAGTGCGGTTGGTTAGCGCCTCTGTTTCGGTGTCTTGATCTTATTATAGCACAACGTCATACGTTTTACATTGTAACAATCTTCAAATCTTCATCAATTCCTGAGGATTAACTTTTAGAATTCAATTAGTTTGTTGATTTTGCAGGTTTTTATTAAATAAAGTCTGCGTAAAAATAAATCGATTAACAAGGCAATACGTTTCGCGTTTGATTTTCTTGAGGTCAAGGCGTATATGCAAAGGCATGGCTAGACCGAAAAAAGGACAGGAAACGCACAGCACTCAAACGATTGCGGTGCGTGTAACGCCCGATCTAAAGAGTAAGTTGGAGGCTGTGGCACGTGACCTGGACGCGCCCTACAGCGTGGTTGTGATCGAGGCAATTGAGCAATATCTGGGAAATCGAAAGGGAAATCTGATTGAAGGTGCGACAGTATGTCGCTAAAATAATCATTGACCCAAGCAATTCAGGTGGTTGCGCCATCCACGAATTGCCGCTATATATGTGTTACAACTGATCTCGGACCATCTGTTGTAATCCGCAAGAAAAACACCCGCTGGGCTTTATCCACCTAGCGGGTGTTTTTTTGCGTTCTGTCCATCGCATCGACGCGAGCCAACGCCACACAGATCAAGCATTTTATGCATATCAGGGCGAATACGGCCGTTGTCGAGACGAGTGACAGCAAACAAGGATCGGTTCGCGCGCGGTCCGGCCCCGTGACTGTCGACGCGATGGAGCCGAGCGAGTGGGTGCCTCCTGTCGCTCGGCTCCCCTACCAAATTGAGCGCAGTGCTCCAGCGCTACGGGCTTTGTAAGCGTACCTCTAACTCACGGAGCAGATACGATGAGCACAGCAATCGTAAAGGCGCAGCTTGCAGATCTCGCGGAAACCTTGGACGCACCAGGCGGGCCAGGGTCAGGTGCGAGTTGTTTGGATGCGCTGGCTGAAATAGAGGCATTGGAGCGGCGCCTGCTACCGCCAGCCGAACCAAGTACCTCCTAACTGGAATGCTTGTCGACATTAGCCCGAGCCAATCCGCCCGATTGGCTCGGGCTTTCTTGTATTATAAGGGGAAATAGCCAATGCGCCGCTCAGTCTATGGACGTGGCGAGCCGAACGAGCGCACCAGAGTCAGGCCGCGCCGGTCACGCTCCGCCCGAAACGATTTCCAGCTATGGCTCGCAAATGCGTCAGCCGGTGACAGCTATATCTATCATTCCGGTCTGTTGATGGCTGATAGACGCGGTCAAATCTATGTAAATGGCCTAGCCGGTGATGCCTATAAAGCGTGCGAAGCGCACCAGGTAGCACTCACCCAGCGTCGCCGGCAGCCCGGATCGTGCGACTACATTGCGACGAGGATCTAGCCGTGACAGCATCGAAACCCAAAAAAAAAGCCTCCAAGCCGAAGAAAACCAAGCCAAAGGCCCAAAAGACGAGGCCTACAGTCGTCCAAACCTCTCAAGAGCGTCCAGTACTCAAGACAAAGCCAGCCTGGAAGACGCTAAGGAGAGAGAAAGCAGACAAATACACGCCTGCATTGGGGGATTACATTTGCGACGAACTGACGGAAGGCAAGTCGCTGCGCTCGATTTGCGCCGTAGCGCGTTCAAAAGACTCAGATTTTCCCGATGAAAAGTCGGTAAGACGTTGGGCTGCGAATCCTAATCACCCGTTTGCGCCGCAATATGAAGCCGCTCGCCTCGCCGGATACATGGCTATGGCCGACGAACTCATTGAAATTGCTGATGATGGTTCGAATGATTGGATGGAGTCGACGGGCAAGGGCGAAGATAGTCCAGGCTGGAAGATCAACGGCGAACACGTTCAGCGCTCTAGATTGCGTGTCGATCTGCGTAAGTGGATGCTGTCCAAAGCCCTGCCCAAAGTGTTTGGGGAGCAGGTGCTTAACAAGCATACTGGCGCTGATGGTGGCGCAATACAGGTCGAAATTAAACCGCAGGCTATCGAGCGAGATGATTTGGCAGAGTTGATGACGCGGTTCGGGGCACCGCTCAAGGCAATTGAAGGCGGCAAGAAGTAAATCGTTGCCGAAATCGTGGAAATCGTCGCAGCAAGTTGGAAAGTCATTTCAACCCGCTCCGGCTGGATAAAAATGAAATTCCAAACAGGGGGCACAAAGTCATGGCGGCAACGCTAAATCGTTCACATCTGCACATCTTGTCGGTTATCGACGGCGTAGGTGGTCATTGCGATCTCGATATTTGGGGGCGGCTCGTGGCCCCTGGCTCAAAAGCGCCAATCCCAGGTGACGGCACGGCTATTCTCGTGCTCGTGGCCAATGGATATTTGGCTGGGGAGCGCGGGATTATCATCATGACGGAGATGGGCCGGGAGGCGGCGCGGCAATACAAGAAGTCGCTGAGCCGTGAGGCTGTTGGTGGATAACCGATGGCGCAGGCATTACGGGGAGAACGCTACCAAAATGGGGCTAGCCCGGCATTCGTTTCGTTCATAACGGAGACGTTGCCCTATCTATCATTTTCCGAGGCTATGGAATTCTACCGGGAATACCTCCCGCGCCTCAAGCCCACGGAAATGGCCCTGCTGGGCTGCAATGATCGGTTTTTCCTGCTCACTGGACTATGTAACCGCGTCGACGCCATTCATCCGTGGATCTACGACCGATGCCGTGAAGTCGAGATGAACCCGGACGGGTATCTCGATCTGTGGTCGAGGTTCCACTACAAATCAACAGTCATAACGTTCGCGGGTTCTGTCTCCGAGATTGTCCACGATCCAGAGACGCGGATCGTTATTTTCTCGAATACAAAACAGATCGCTGGGCCATTCCTCCAACAGATCAAGGAGGAACTGGAAACAAATGAGAAGTTGAAGGCTCTCTACCCAGACGTGCTCTATCAAGTGCCGTCGAAACAGTCTCCGATGTGGACCAACGACGCCATCATTGTGCAGCGTCGAGGCAATCCAAAAGAGGCAACCGTCGAGGCGCATGGACTAATCAATGCCCTGCCTACGGGCAAACATTTCCCGATCATGATCTACGATGACGTGATTAACGAGCGCAACGTCACCAATCCAGATCAGATCAAAAAGGCCAAGGAGCGCGTTGAATTGTCGATGCCAATCGGCATCGGAGAGAAGACCAGGCGTTGGTGGGTCGGCACCAGGTACAGCTATGCCGACACATACGGGCAGATGATCGAGGATGACATTGCAATCCCTCGGATCTACCCGGCTACTGATGACGGCACGCTAGACGGCAGACCAGTTTTTATGTCCCAAGAGGCTTGGGACGACGCCAAGAAGACAATGCGGTCAACGGTAGCGGCGCAGATGCTCCAGAACCCGCTGGCCGGCAACGAGAACACATTCAAGGTCAAATGGCTGCGTCCTTATTGGGTACGCCCACTGATGATGAACGTCTACATCATGGGTGATCCGTCAAAGGGCCGATCCAAGACGTCAGATCGAACCGCACTGGCCGTCATTGGTATCGACTCGCTGGGCAATAAATATCTGTTAGACGGCTACTGTCACCGCATGCCGTTGTCCGAGCGCTGGAAAAAGATCAAGGAATTGCGCAACAAGTGGCGCAAGTACCCTGGCGTCCAGTCCATCAAAGTCGGATACGAGCGCTACGGCATGCAGTCCGATGACGAGTATTTCGAGGAAAAGATGATACTAGAGAAGGATGTCTTCGAGATAATCGAATTGGGATGGACGGGTGAGCGAGGTCGGGAAAGTAAGACGCACCGTGTCGAGCGGCTAGAGCCTGACTTTCGCAACAGCGGGTTCTTTGTGCCGGGCAAGGTTTGGCATCACGCGCATCCAAAAGGTGCGCGCTGGTCGATCAATGAAGACAGTGACGAAATCGAGTACCGTGCAGATCCGGGCGCACACAAGCAAGAGCGGCAAGTCGTCAATGCCGGTGAGATACATAGGTTGATTGATCCTATCCGCAGGGTCGACGAAGACGGCGCCATCTACGATCTAACGCGCGTGTTTTTCGAAGAATTTAGGTTCTTCCCCTTCTCGCCTCGTGACGACTTCATCGACTCTATGTCTCGTATCTATGACATGGAGCCAATGAAAGCGGTCCGGCATGAGACGGTGACTGTTGAAGATCATATAGACGCATGAGGATGCTAATGAATTTCAATATCCCGGCAGTGCTTAAGACTGAGTATGCGCAGATCCTGAACCGCCATGACTGGCGCGAACCGCTCAATCTAAGTGAGGCAATGCCAGGGCTTTGGTTCGAGCCATGGGATGTCATCAAAGAGGTTCGACCAGGGGTCGTTGCCGCAAACAGGCTTGGTACAATGCTGAGAATGCGCCGTGCGGCCGATGCCGTGTCAGGCGGAGGACCGGCTCAATCGGCAGAAGAGACGGCGCGAGTCCTTGCTCTACGCAACCCGACAAAAGAAGTAGATTTGACCGAAGGTGAAACGGATGAGCCGTGAATATAGCTGGCGCTCTCTCGTAGTTCAGGCGGACCCAGACTTCATGCAAAAGTCTGAGAACCCGGTCGAGTATGAATTTACCGGGCCGCAAGGCAAGGCAATGCGTCAGTTCCGTGGGCGTTACAAACAGCGGGGACCATATGCTCCCGTCGATGCCGCCGACAACGGGTTGATGTGGAACGGCACGCCGATCACGCTGCGCGGTATTCCGTTGTCATGGGACGAGGACTAGATCAATGGCAATTCATGAACTTTCAAATTCGGTGACGTCTGGTCCGCTCTCTCAAAACACATATCTTTTTGGCGTCAAGAGTGGCCTTACAGATCCGGAGCCGGACACGATTAAGATCGATCTCGTTTACGATTATCTCAAGACGAGGTTCGATGTTGTCTATCCGACGCTGGTGCAATTAGCCAACGTTTCAGCCATTGCAAGCTCCGCATTGTCGCAAAATTTAGGGCTGTGGGATGGACGAGGCTTGGCCAGTACCGGGTTTTTGCCAGCCACGTCGGCCTCAGGGCTCGTCACATTGGCCCAAGTAGAGGCAATTGCGGGTGATTCCGGTGCTCACTACCCCGGAGCAGATCCAATCATCAACATTGATACGGCCTCCGATTTGATGCTGATCTACGATGTTACGGGGGCTGGGACGTACAACAGCATCACAATTGATGCTCTCATTGATGCCGGTCTAGACGTTGCATCCATCAATGGATTGGGTGACGTTGCAGCCGAGACGGCGGTGGCCGGTGATCTCCTGCAATGGAGCGGCGTGAATTGGATTAATCGCAGCTTTGACGATCTCGACATCATCACGGCAACACAGATTGCCGATGGGTATCAACCGCTGGACTCAAATCTCACGGAAATATCAGCGCTGACAACGACACTCTACGGCCGGTCGGCATTGACTTTGGCAGATGCGACAGCCGCTCGGACATGGGCTGATGTCTATTCAACTGGTCAAGCAGATGCGGCCTACCAACCAAAGGACGCAGATCTCACGGCAATAGCAGGGCTGACGACTACGGCATTTGGCCGGTCTGCTCTTGAACTGATAGACGCCGCAGCCGCTAGGGCATGGGCTGACGTCTATTCGACGGGGCAGGTCGACGCGGGGTTCCAGCCTAAAGATGCGGATCTCACGGAAATAGCAGGGCTGACGACCGAGGTTTATGGGCGGTCATTCTTGGAATTGTCAGATGCGAGCATGGCTCGCACGTACATGAGTGTCGACGCAGCGGGAACAGACAACAGTATCAATGTCAGTTTGGCAGGTGGTTACGATTATCTAACACTCGTGGGACAAACGCTGACACTCAATACAATTGATCTGGCGAGCGACGTATCAGGCAACTTGCCGGCCAGTTCTGTGGTTATTGCCGATGTCGGAAACCTTTTTACAGCCACTCAGGTTGAGAGCGCTCTTGCGGAAAGCCAGCAGGCAATCGACGCAATCGAGTCGGATTATCTCAAAGCGGCTGACATTAGCAATGTCGTTCGATCCCCAGACATTGGTGTTTCGGTCCAAGCCTATTCCGACAGGCTTCTCGATATTGCGGCTCTTGCCGCGGCAGACGGCGACATACTAATTGGTAATGGTGCGACGTGGGTCACGGAGTCCGGCGCAACGGCACGATCATCTCTAGGCCTCGGCACTGCCGATTCACCAACATTCGCAGGCGTTACAATAGGAGCGTCGTCACCATTTTCTGATGCTGCGGGCGTTCTTACGCTGCAAAATGTGGATGCATTGGATGCAACGACCAAAGCCACAATACAGGCCGAAATAACCGATCTTGCCAATTTAGTTAACGTGCAGAGCCAGACAATCACACTCAGCAACGCCGGCACAAACGCATTCCTTGGCTGGGACAACGCGGCAAGTGCTTATCAAAACCTGACGTCAGGCGAGGCTACTGCAATCATCAATGCTTTTGTCGGTGACGCTGGCGCTGGTGGCACGAAAGGAAGTGTTCCAGCGCCAAGCATTGGTGATGCAGGAAAGTTTCTTCGTGGTGACGGTGGATGGGTGACTATACCGGGCGGCGGTGACGCGCTTACTTCTAACGGTCTCGCCCAATTCGCTGCGACAACGAGTGCACAGCTTGCAGGAGTGATGTCAGACGAGACGGGTACGGGGGAGCTTGTGTTTGCCACATCGCCCACACTTGTCACTCCAGCGCTTGGTACACCGGCATCGGGCGTGCTCACCAATTGCACAGGGCTACCGCTGGCATCGGTTGTGGAATATGCGACTGTGCTTGTAACCTCCTCTATCGGGGTCACGGTGCAGGGGTATGACGCTAATACCGCCAAGTACAACGATGCTACTCCTACATTTACAGGTGACCTGCACTCAGGTAACAAAGTAGAGACTGCTGCGATCACATTTATGATCGATAACGGGAACGCAGTTATTGGTACAGGTGTTAAGGGGCATATCGAGATACCCTTCAAGTGCTACATTGAAAGTTACGTGGCCGTTTCTACTCTTACGGGGTCTATCGTAGTAGATATTTGGAAATCTACTTACGCAGGACATCCGAGTACGGTAGCTAACAGTATTGTGGCGAGTGCTCCAGTAACTATCTCTAGTTCTACTAAGGGTACAGACGCTACGTTGACGGGATGGACACGCACAATCAACGCAGGAGACATCTTGACGTATAATGTCGACAGCGTATCGGCAATTCAACTTGTGACGGTCTCCCTCAAGGTCACAAAAACATGACGACACAAATCATCTTTCTAACGTCTGGCACAAGCTGGAGCGTTCCGGCCGATTGGAACAGTTCTGATAATTCCATCGTGTGTATTGCCGGTGGCGGCGGCGGTGGCGAGGCGACCGGATTAGGCGGTTGCGCTGGCGGCGGCGGCGGTGGCGCGTTCTCTGTAGGCGTCAATATCGCTCTCACGCCAAGTTCAAGCGTCACAATTGGTATTGGTTCGGGTGGCGCGGGTGGCTCCGGTACGAACGGCCAGCCTGGTGGAGACACGTATTTCAACGCCACCTCTCTGGCTGATGCCGTCACAAATGGCTCGACTGTCTCTGTCGGTTCGGAGGGCGGCAAAGGCGGCATCCGTGGCAACGCAACGGCGGGAGGCGCTGGCGGTAGCGCTGCGAACGGCGTCGGCACGACGAAATATGGCGGGGGAGCCGGTAAGGGCGGAAAGGCCATCATTACGCAAGGTGGCGGCGGCGGTGGCGCTGGCGGTGTCACGGCGGCTGGCGAACTCGGCGAAACGGATGGAGCAGGACAAGGCGGCGATAGCGGAAGCGACGGCTTAGGCGGAGCCGTTGCAGCCGCGGGCGGCGCTGGCAGCTTCTACACGCAAACATCTGACAGCGCGACTGCGGGCCCCGGCGGCGGTGCTGGCGGACCAAATTCCAACACGGTTGGTAAAACCGGCGGTAATTACGGCGGTGGTGGTTCTGGCGGCCGTAATAACGGATCTGATGGCGGAAGCGGGGCTCCCGGCATCATCATCATTACGTATACACTAGCGACCGCGACAGGGCGATCTTTTGGGATGGTCTTTGGCTAATTAGGGGGCCTCATGCTTTATTCGGTCTCGGGGGACCGGCGGTAATCAGTTTGCTTCAGTGAATGCAACTCCGGGTAGTAACTATGGAGGCGGAGGTGGTTGCGGGGGAAATAATAACAGTAAAGCTACTCCTGGCGCAGCGGGGGCACAAGGTTGTATAGAGATTATATATACCTCCTTAGTTCCGAACCAAGGTCGCGCATACGGATGGATAATCGGATAATAGATAAGGCTTCAAAATGAAAAACGGCAGCACAGTTGACCAGCAAGAACAGTATGAGTGCCTTAATGATCTCGTCAAGGCACTCCAACAACAACGTGATGCAGCGCACAATGCCATTGCGCATATGGAAGCCAAATTCGCACAGTTTCGACGAATGTCTGAAAAGAACGCTAAGGCTATGCAGAAGGAAATTGCAGACCTTAAAAAGCATATCGCAGAGGCCAATGTGGACTCAGACAAAGAGGTCGACGCTGATGGTTGCCATGATGCAAGAAGGGCGGGTCTGTGATGCTGGTCAACATATCTCGCGATCAGCTTGATGATTTCGTGAAGAAAAAGTTGCGGCAATCGCAGAAATACATGAAACGCATTCCGGGCATCGGCACAATCATATCCGGTCCATTCGGTACGTCATTCATGATGTTCGTTTCGACCGATGCATTCTACGAGGGTGTTATCGTTGGACAGTGGCCGCAAAAGGTCCAGCGTCGTGTAGGTAAGGGCGTCACGCGCCGAATGGCCGATGTTCCAGAGGATCAAAAGCCGTTCGATAAGCGGGCTATAGATTTCTCAGACGCAATGATCGAGCGTGTCATTGAGTGCTGGGAAGAGGGGCGGTCAGCGCTCCATATTGATTTCGTTGACGCCGTTTGCAATCGCGACGGCACATTCACCACCAAGTAGACCTTTCACCGCTAACAGCGCAGTCAACCAACGGCTCAGCCCCCAAAGGCTGGGCCGTTTTCTTTTGTCTAGGGGGAATACCATGTTGGGATTTACGCGGCCAAAGTACACTTACGAACAGCCGGGACTTGGCGAATTTGACGAGAAAGACCCATACCAAACGGCAGATCTCGTGTTAACGGGGCGGGTTGCTGATGTGATCCAGCGCCACTATCCCGGTCACGGCTGGATGATTCAGGTAAGCCACGAGCAGGGCGTCGTTATGATCTCGATCCCGCTCTTCATGGGCTACAACAAATACACAATCTATATCAGCACAATTAACTCAGATCCTGGGCTGCGTTCTGTCGTTCGCGCGGGGGGAGAGATTTTGGAACGCTACGGCATACCGCGCAACAATTTCAACGTTGACGAATTTCTTGCAGCGCTTGAGGGCATTCCAAAGCATCTCCGCGCCCATCACGGCAAACTCGCTGTCTAATCTTCACCTTTGGGGGACACAGATCCATGGCTTCTAGCAAATCTTCTCGTTTTGATCCGCGTCCTCCCGATAAGAGCTCGCGTGAAAATTCTGGTGCTCGTGGCGGGCCGGGACGGCCGGCAGTACTCGAAGAGCATGAGGAAGAACCAGCCGAGCAGTACGGTGCAGGCGAAGAAGGCGAGTACGATCCAGCCGGTGAGATGGAGAATGAAACCGATGATCTTGAAGAAGATCTCGATGAGTATGACGAGGAAGACGAGGGGCCACCTGAGGATGTCGATTTTCTTTCACTCCTATCGTCAGCTATGGATGTTAGCCGGGAATATCAGCAGCGGACAGTGGAGCGTCCACTGGCTCGGAACTATAGGGCATGGAAAAACCAACATGCCGAGGGTTCGAAATACCTTGGTACGGCGTGGCGGGGGCGGTCAAGACTGTTCGTTCCAAAGACGCGCGCCGCGGTTCGCAAGAACCTTGCAACGGTTGCTGCGTCCCTATTCTCCACGGCTGATGTCGTTGATATGCAGGCCGAATATGATGACGATCCAATGCAGCGCGCAACGGCCGCCGTCATTAAAGCGGATGTTGATTACCGGCTCACGCGAACATCCGACAAGTCAGGACTCCCGTGGTTCATGTTGGCCATGGGTGCAGCACTCGATGTGACCTTGACGAGCGTTTGTATCTCCAAGCAGTTCTGGGAATACGAAGAGGTTCGCAAGCGCAAGCGCCAGAATGTCGTGGTGCAAGATCCGTTTTCCGGAATGCCGCTCCTTGACCCATTTACTGGTGAGCCGGTTATGGATGAGCAGGTCGTGGAAGACGTCCGCGTCACGGCAGACAGGCCTATGATCGAGCTTTTCCCGATTGAGAACGCCTCACTTGATCCAGCAGCGCAGTGGCATAGCCCGGTTCAGCGCGGGCGCTGGTTCTCGATGATGTTCCCCATGGGTTTGGACGACGCCAAATCTATGATGCGATCCGCAGAAAAGTTCGGTCGGTCCAGCGGTTGGCTCAAAGTAGATGACGCGACATTGTTGAGCGGCGGGCGGCAAGAGGATCGAGCCGGAGCACGCCGGCAACGTGAAGGCGGCGGGGATCGTATGGAAGATGCCAATCGATCCGGCGACTTGGATATGGTTTGGCTGCAAGAAAACTTCATACGGATTTCGGGGATTGACTGGCATTTTTGGTCAGTTGGTAAGAGTGCCATTATCTCTGAGGTGCGCCGTGTCGAAGAAGTCTACCCAGAGTTCGGTGGGGATCGACCTTACGTTATGGGTAGATGCACCATCGAAACGCACCAAATCTTTCCAATGTCTCCCGTCGAAAGTTGGCAGCAACTCCAGCTTGAATTGAATGACGTCACTAACCTGCGGCAAGACACGCTAAAACGAGCTATTGCGCCGCTGGCAAAGGCCAAGCGAGGCACGAACGTCGACCTTGCGCAGCTTCAACGACGCGGCCAGCCCGAAGCCGTCCTGCTTGTTGACAACATGACCGACGTTGAATTTGAAGCAACGCCAGGACCAAGCGGCGCGGCCTACACCGAAACCGCGCAGACAAGCGCCATGTTCGATGAACTGGCCGGCGTCTTCTCAACAACAAGCGTCCAGACGAACCGGCAGCTTAACGAGACTGTCGGCGGCATGCGTATGATGTCAGGTGCTGCAAACTCTGTTAGTGAGTTTGATTTGCGCGTCTTTGTTGAGACTTGGGTTGAGCCGGTTATCCGGCAAATCGCACACCTTGTGCGGTATTATGAGTCCGATGAGCGGTTGCTCAAGATTGCCGCCAAGAACGCGCAGGCTCTCAAGAAGTTCGGCGTTGAACCGAATTTCGATCATTTCGAACAAGTCGAGATGTTTGTTCGGGTTAATGCCGGCATCGGTGCGGCAGACCCGATGCAAAAGCTATCGAAACTCAAGGCGGCATTCGACATGCTGGCTCCTGTAATGGGGGCCATGGCAGAGGCCGGCATCACTATCGATCCGGAGGCCGTTATCGACGAGGTTATGGGCGCGGCTGGCTTCCGTGACGGTCGGCGGTTCTTCAAGTTTGGCGATCCACCGGAGAAGGCACAAGACCCGGAAACCATGAAGTTGATGGAGGAAATCAAACTCGAAACCCAGAAGCTGGAAGTCAAGAAGCTGGAAATCGAGAAGGAGTTCCAGCGCTATCTCCTTGACTTTAGGGCTGAAAACGAACGCAACAAGTTGGACAACCAGACCCGAATACAGATAGCAAACCTCTCCAAGAGAGCGGAACTTGCGAACAATGTCGTGTCGGCGCAGGTCGACAGAGAACGCCGGCAGGATGCCAGCAACGAAAAGAACCGTGACCGTATGATGGGGTCGATCAATTCGGCCGTAGATCACAAGCGAAGAACGCAAGCTGAGGAACGAAACCGTTCTGTTGCCGTCCAGACACAGAAAAATAGGGGTGAGGGTGCAGACACAGGGGCGCAACTCAGTCAGGCTTTCGCCGCAATAGCGCAACGCGATCAGGTACTAGCGGACGCCTTGAGCAGAATTGCAGATCAACTTGAGGCAATGCAGCTACCAGGCATGCAACCAGGCGCGCAACGTCCTCCAATGATTGATGCGGCGCGGATGGCAGGTGGAAATGAACAGCAGATTTAATCCGTTGAACCCGGTCGAAAACGAATACGAAGATCTATTCGAAAGCGGCATGACCGAAATTGAGCGTCTCCACTCTCTGCAATCAGAGGTCCGGCAAGGGGGGGACGTCATAAGAGAACTTGGTCTGGAAACCCCGTTCGGCCAGTACATCGCATTTCGTAAGCGTCATGCCGCCAGTGCTCTTGTGTCTCTGTACTCAGGAGACTGCAACGATGCGCCAGAGATTGCGCGTGGTCAGCAAGTCGTGCGCGAATATCTGATGCTCATAGAGTGGGTCTCAGAGAAACTGCAAGCCGCTAATTTAGCTAGAGATACTCTTGCTAATGAATACGGCCCAGAACCAGAAAATAACGTTGAACCAGAAGACGAAGGGGGCATTTATGGCTAAGAATCCAACACAGGTTATTAAGGAGCAGGACCAGAACGACGTTGTTCCAGAGCCGGACGACGACAACGAAATCGTTGCCGAGGGCGGTAACGACGAGCAGGCAGAAAACGAGGCACCGAAGGAAAAAGAGGCTGAGCAATCTGAGAAAGAGCAGCCCGAAAAAGAAGAGGATGTGCGTGACAGGATTGTTCGCCTTCACCGTGAGAAAAGGGACCGCGAACGCACCGCTGCGGGCGACTCACAGCCGGAGAACGCGGCTGATGAGTCTGACCCAGAGGATGAAGACGACGACGAGCCAGAACCCGAAGCGCAAAAACCTGCGACACGAAAGCCGAACGCGACACCAGAAGACATTGAAGTTGTTCTGAAAGTCGACGGCAAAGACGTTCGCATGAAGCAATCCGAGGCCATTGCTCTTGCACAGCAGCAAATGGCTGGTAACAATAGATTAAGTGAGGCGAAAAGCGTCCTCACTGAAGTTCGGCAACTCCGTGATGAGATGCTGACGAGCGCGCGAGCACCGCGCGAGCCTGACGACCCGGAAAAACAACGGGAAAAGACAGGCGGGAAGAGTGCACCTAAGAAGACAAGCCCCCATGATGATGATGAAGGCGGAGCAAACCAGTCCGATCTTGATCTCGATCTTGAGCAGCTACGCGAAATTGCGCGGCGGGTGCAAGTCGGTGACGAAGGCGATGGTGTCGAAGCAGTAAAGGACATCGTGAAGATTGCTGCAAAAAGCCGTCCGGACGCAAGCCCGGAGCAGATTGCACGCATTGTTCATGAAACCATCGAGAAGAACCAAACGGCAGTGGAAATCAACACCGCTCTTCAGGAATTCGGGACAGACTACCCCGATGCAGTGAAGAACGAATACATCGCTGAGGCTGGGCTTCATATGCTCCGGGATGAACTGATTGCTGATCTACGCAATGCAGGCATCTCGGAAGATAAGATTGCTCCAATCAAGCACGATGCTTCCGCTTTGGCGGCGGCTCAACGCATGATGCGGCGTCAGAATCCAACGACAGAGATGCGCTCCTACCGTGATCTTTTGTCGGCGGTCGGTGAAAGGTTGACAGACAATTTCGGCATTCAACGCCGGGATAGAACCACGCCAAAGCAGCCGCAACCGTCCTCTACATCGCAACAACAGCGATTGGAACGCAAGCGGTCATCATCGCAGCAACCCAAGCCCGCAGGCGGACGCCAAGCGGTCACTCAAACTGCCAAACCGCGCGACCGGCGTGCGATCATTGAGCAGATGAAGAAGGACCGTGGCTTCTAGCCAATGACGTGGGCTTAACTTAAAAGCTCAACAAAGGATCAATTGAGATGTCTGGAACCTTGAATTGGACCACCGATACCGAAGGTGGCTACATGTACTCTGACGAACTGTCCGACGTGCTTCGGACGGCTCTTCAGCCCCTGACGAAGTTCCGTCAGTTTTGCGAGCCCGATCCGGATGCTCTGGAAAAGGGTCTGAACCGCGGCGACAAGTTTTATTGGAACGTCTATGGCGATGTTCTGACCCAGGGCCGTCGCATCAATGAGCGTGAGGTTATGCCGGAAACCGGGTTCCTTACCTCTCAGTCAAGCCTTACTGTGTCTGAGCACGGCAACTCGGTTCCTTATACCGGCAAGTTGACGGCTTTGGCCAAGCACGATGTTCTCCGCATCATCGACAAAGGCCTGAAGAACGACGCTCGCAAGGGCCTTGATATTGAAGCCTTCCTTCAATTCGATGCCTGCAAGCTGCGTGTGGCTCCATCGGGCGGCACGTCTGCGACGTCGATTACCATGACTGAGAACGGTGCAACCGCAACGACCAATGACGTTGCAATGGGCACGGGACACGTCAAGGCTATCTCTGATGAGATGCGCGAGCGTTCCATCCCTGGCTTTGCTGGTGATGACTACTGCGTTATCTCGCATCCCACGACCTACCGCCCCTTCAAGAATGAACTTGAGCAGATCCACAAGTACACGACTGAGGGTATGGGCAAGATCTACAACGGTGAAGTAGGCCGCTACGAAGGTTGCCGGTTCATCGAGCAGAACTTCATTCCCAAGGGCGGCGCTAACGACTCGGCTTCGTTCGATCCCTACACGAAGACGGCTGATTCCTGGAATAATGCCAAGTCAAGCTGGGCATATTTCTTCGGCGCAGATACCGTCAACGAGGCTCTGGTTATCCCGGAAGAGATCCGCGCTAAGTTGCCGGGTGACTACGGTCGCTCTGGTGGTATCGCTTGGTATTATTTAGGAGGGTTTGGCATCTTCCACGACCAACCGGCACAGTCTCGTATCGTTAAGTGGGACTCGGCGGCATAAATCGTTGCCAATCAACCGCCGCCTACGTGACGGCGGTTGATCCACATGGGTACGCATCTTCTTCAAGAGGAAAACCACAATGTCTTATGACAATCCAAACCGTGAGAAATTCTCCGTGCATTTTGATGCCGGCAATCTTGGCAATGGTGGCTGGACGTTTTCTGGCCCCAAGGGCAAGAGTGGGCGTCTTTATGATTACGGTATTGAGGGCGTGACTGAGGTCTTCACGACGGGCGCTTCGGTGTCTGTTGGTACGAATGCCTCTGCCGCTGTCTACGGTGCAGCGCTCTCTCTTGATGGCGTTGCGGTCGGCTCTGGTAAAACGTCGGCGCGCTCGCTTAACGACCCAACATCATCGGAATTTGGTGCTCTGATGGTCAATCAGAACATCCCGGCTGATACTTCCGTCAAGCTGACGTTCGTTGATGATGCCGCGTCGGGCATCTGTGAAGCGTTCGTTACGATTGATTGGGACGACTAAGCCAAGGCGTATCGACGTTTGTGACATCAACACAAACAGGAGAAAGCCCGGATGGGAAATCCAAACAGCAAAGAACGTCTCCAGCCTTTGAACCCGTGCACGCGCAATCTTGATGTTGGCGGGCACGGTGACATCGCGAAGGATGGGTACGTCACAAGACAGCGCCGGCCGCGTTCCACGTACTGGAATGAAATGGTCGACACTGACCGTGCCGAGCGCATCGAGAATGTCGATTACGGCATGCTCGGCGGCATGGACGACGACTACTAGCTAGAAGAAGGAGTCCACTAATGCGCAAGGAAGAGTCGGCCCAAATGGGCCAGAAGATCCGGACGGAAACAGGTCCAGATCGGTCAACCTACCAAGTCAATGAAACCGAGTCCCTTATGGGCCGGAAGATGAATGGTGGGCCAACTGATCTGTCTCGATCCATCTCTGGTTCTAAATCACAGGTTGAGAAGCATCCCGGTGCTACTGGCCGCGGGAAAAGCCCCCTCTAATCTGTGTCCCAGGGCAAGACATGAGCCTTGCCCTGGGTTCCTTTATTCATCAATCCTTCCAGCATGGAGGCACCCATGATTACTCTCGATAAGACAAAGCCTTTCGGTAAGGTCGTTCCTCCGTGGCATCCCGAAGACTGTGATCGAGCCGCCCACTACGAGCAGGGTGGCCGCATCTTTGATGCCCATGGTCGCGTCATCGAGCCTGGAAAGCCTCTTGCTGTTGCTAAGGCGTCCACGAAGTCGGCTAATCCCACATCTGATATATTGAATTTAACCGATGAAGAGATGCTTGCGGATATTCTTGAGTTTGATGAAAACGCTTACGTCGACATCATGACTTTGCTGGAAGGTGCGGAGGAAATTCCGTGGCCGCAGTTCCGCAAGCGTGCCCGTGAGATCCTTGGGCCAGATTGCCCGAGTGATAAGGCCGGCATGAAAGAAGCCTTGGCTACGGCTCTTGAGAAGGTCGAAGCCGCAAAAGACAGCCCCCAAAACACTCTCCCGGAGATTGCTAAGCCCGGCATTACCATGGACGGATTGTCGAGCGATGCGGAACACATCGTTGGCACAGTCAATCTTGCTGCGTGGGCGCGTGGTACTCAGCAATATATTTTTGGTGAAGTGGCTAAAGCCATTCGGTCCAAATACAACAAACAAGTATCTGAGCGAGTTGATGCGCTCGATTTCTTGATTGAGCAGGGCGTCGTATCGGCGGCAGCGGCACGCAAGGACATTTGATATGGCCATCAACTGGACTACCCTCACAGGGCCGAAGTCGGTAAGTGGTTCGGTTGCAAACTATGTCAACCGCTCGGATTTGCCGATCAACGACATACTGACTGAGGCCGAGGCTCTCATTTATCAAGATCTTCGAACCGACGACATGTTGGTTCGAACTAACATAACCCTGCTTGAAGGTGATGCCTCGGCCGCTCTTCCTGCCGACTACCTGTCTTTGAAAACATTTAGACCGTACAACTATGATGGGCCTATGTTTTATGTGCCGCCTGATCGTTTGGTCGAGGCCTTGGACAGGAATGGAAACCATTCATCTGGAACGCCATCTGCATTTTCTGTTATGGGAAAGACGATGCGCTTCGATGTTGCGGCAGATCGAGATATGTCTGGCGTTCTCTTCTATTATGCACGGCCCGCCCCTCTGTCAGCATCAAATGAGACGAACTTTCTGACAGAAAAGTTCCCAAGTCTTCTGCGCTACGCAATGCTCTATTTTGCGTATGAGCACATGAAAGACCAGGCACTCGGTCAAGAGTACATGGCAAAATACGCTGGCCAGCTTCGTAGTGCACGAGCCGTCGACGACTTGAATAAGATGGGCATGTGGTTCCCCGGAATTTAATCAAAAGCGGCCAGCACTGGCCGCTTTTTTATTGGAGGTGCCGCCGTGGCCGATACGACAACGCCAAATATCAAGATCACAAATCAGGTGGAAGGCGGCAACAATAATACATGGGGCACGATTGCCGACGCTAACTTCGAGCGCATCGACAATAAATTCGGTGACACGACGTCGATTGTCACGACGGGCGGCGACATTACATTAACGGAAAATCAGGAAATCGTTGCTGCGTTCGCCATTAGCGGCGATCTTGTTTCCAATTCCAACATAATTTTCTCCGGCCGTGGTGGTGTCTGGATTCTAGAGAATACGACAACGGGAAACTACACGGTTACGGCGAAGGTTTCCGGTCAGACAGGCGTAGTCATCCCTAAAAACACGAAGCGTATTGTCTGGTGTAACGGCACTGACATTAGGGCCGGATACACCGAAGAATCCGTTGTTGCGCAGGTGACGATAGCAAGTGCTGCAACAACGGATATTCTGGGCGCTGGTTCTGAGTTTATAGCCATTACCGGAGCGGCGACGATCACGTCGTTTGGAACAGGACCAAATTCAAAGAGGTTCGTGCAAGCCTCTGGTGGGTTCAAGATCACTCATAACCCAGCAACCTTGGTCTGCCCTGGCGGTCAAGACATAAAGGCGGTTTCCGGAGATACGTTCGTTGTTATCTCTGATGGCAATAGCAACTGCCGGATCTACGCTTATACAAGATCAAGTCATCCTCCCCCCCAAACACCAATCGGTATGATTGTTGATTTTGCTGGCGATGTAACGCCTCAAGGTTGGCTATTCTGCTACGGGCAAGAAGTCTTGCGGCAGGAGTATCCAGCTTTGTTTTCCGTTATTGGCGTTATCTACGGTGCCGGTAACACCACGACAACATTCAATCTCCCAAATTGTCAGGGTCGTGTCAGGGCCGGTAAAGACGACATGGGTGGAACCGCGGCAGGGCGGTTGTCAACTGTCCTGGCTGGGTCAACTCTAGGTGCTGCGGGTGGCTCTGAAACGCACACGCTGACAAGTGCGCAGATTCCGGCGCATAACCATGCTTTTAGCGGAACGACTTCTATGATCGGGGACCACGTTCACTCAAATCGTGCTCCAGGCCCTAATGGACAGCACCCGACTGGAACCGGAAGGACGGACCCAACTTATTCCGTTACTGAGGATACTGGTCCAGCCGGCAGTCATGATCATACGTTTTCAGGAACGACGGATAATAATACAGGCGGAGGCGGTGCACATAGCAACGTTCAGCCAACTATCGTCTTCAACACCATCATCTTTGCGGGGGTTTGATGTCTACAAAGCCAATTCCCCTTAATGTGCCTCCAGGCTTTGTCATGTCGGACTCAGCTAACGCAGCTCAAGGGCGGTTTATTGGCGGAGATAAGGTTCGGTTCGAAGGTAAGTTCGCTCAAAAGTGGCCAGGATGGGATTTGTTTCATGACACGCCAATGGTGGGCAAAGCCCGCGGCGCCGTGTCGTGGGTTAACAAGTACGGCAACGTCAACGCTGCGTTCGGAACGAACGTCAAGCTTTATGCCTTCATCGACGGCGATACCGCTGAAGACATAACTCCTGTTAGAGCAACGGTCACGATTAATGATAATCCGTTCAGCACAACGTCGGGATCAAAGGTTGTTCTGGTTACGCACACGTCACACGCCTCTGGACAGGGTGACTATGTAACCTTCTCCGGTGCCGCCGTGGTCGGCGGCCTGACTATCGAAGGTGAATATCGGATCATTACGAGTGTTGATCCCAACAGTTACGAGATCGAGCATGCCACGCCAGCTACGACAACAGAGACTGGCGGTGGAGCATCCGTTGAGGCGGCCTATCAGATAAATGTTGGCTCTGAGGGAACGGTCGCAGGTCTTGGGTGGGGTGCTGGCGCTTGGGGCGAAGGTACGTGGTCAACGCCGCGAACTGAGGGCATCACACTTGAATTGAGATCATGGGCGCTTGCTGAATACGGCAATGACCTGCTGGCAAACTATCTCGATGGAAGCTTGTATTTCTGGGAAGAAGCAACAGACGAGCGAGCCGAGATCGTTGTGAACGCGCCGGAGACTATCCGCTCCATGTTTGTTACAGGCGAGCGCTACATCTTCCTTCTTGGCACAACGACCCCAATGACGGTGCAGTGGCCAGACCAAGACGATATGACAGATTTTGTGCCTACCGCATCAAACACGGCCAATATCAGGCAACTTCAAGTAGGCTCTAAGCTTATGTGCGGATGTGCCATTGGCGATGGTGTGTCGGTCGTCTGGACCGATGCCGCTCTTTATGTATTCCAGTATACGGGGTCCGATTTCGTATACGACAGCCGCGTTGCGGCGCGTAACTGCGGGCCTATCTCGCAAAAAGCGTTTGAGGTTTCTAACGCGACGGCATTCTGGATGTCGGGTTCAGATTTCTGGATGTTCTCAGGAAGTGCCCAGCTTGTCCCTAATCAGGATGACGTCAAGGATTATGTCTTCAAGCGCATCGACCCTAACAATGCAGGCAAGACGTGGTGTGAGTACGACGAACTGAACAACCAAATCCGTTGGTATTATTGTTCATATGGTAGTGACGAGCCGGATTCCTATGTCGACGTTGAAGTCGGTGGAAGTTGGGCTTGGACCACGGGGACGCTTGACCGAACGACGGGGTGTTCGTTTCGCGACAGCGCGCAGCAAACGTCTCTTCGTGTTGACTGGAATGGCTACATCTATCAGCACGGCATTGGTGTTAACGCCAATGGCACTGCGATGAATAGCTACATCATGTTTGGTCTATACAAGATGGCTGATGGAGCAGCAAACGTTGACGTCTTCGGGATGATACCTGACACGAAGCGTCAAGCTGGCAGCTTAACTTACGAAATCTACACGAAAGATCGACCAAACGCGGACGCGATCTTCGATCAACAGACTGTAGCGGTTGCTCCAACTGACAAAATCGCGGACCTTCGAGTTTCTGGACGTCATTTCGGGATGACGGTCAGGTCCAACGTTGTCGACGGTGATTACCGGCTCGGCATTATAAGCCTTGAAGTTCAGCCAGCGGGATTGAGACGATGAGGCCAGCTTATGTTGGTAGCCCGCCAATGAGTGGGACGGATGGTCAGAAACTGGACTGGTGCATCAAGGCAATTCTAGAAATTGCACGATGCTCAAAGGTCGAGAATCCAAATCATGTCGCCGATGCTTATCTGCCAAGCAACGTGACTGATACGCGGGATTTCGATGCTGACACAGCAACGGTTGCAGAAGTAGCGGATGTCTTAGGCACATTCATCCAGGACTTAAAGGCAAGAGGCACAAGGCGGGGCTAATTATGGATTTCACTATCGAGGTCGCGGGGACTGACGAGGCATCATTCAAGGACGTATTTGGACTTCTTGTAAAGCTGCACGCTGAAGGTGGTTATGCCGTATTGGATGCAGATGTGGCGGCGGGAAGTGCGTGGCATATCCTTGATGAAGGGTTGGCCTTTCTGGCGCGTGATGCAGACGGCAAACCAATAGGAACGCTCGCTCTGACGCAGCTACAGTTCTGGTATTCCCTCGATACCTATCTTCAAGATGCATGGTTTTTTGTTTTGCCTGAGTTGAGAAACAAGGGTGTTGGGCTCGCTTTGATGCAGCGAGCAAGGTCCGTTGCGGACGAGTTGAACAAGATACTGCTTGTCACGGTGACAAATCCAGACAAGCGGCCAAAGAAGACTCCAATGACGCTAATCAGTCAAAACGCTGGTTACGTTCCCGTTGGGTACACAATCAGGGCGAGGTAGCTGCAATGTGCAAGAAGGCAAAACCAGTATCGCAGACAAGCAAGACGAAATTGCCTGGGTTCGTAGAGGACGCCGGCAAGTTGCTTGTATCCAAGGGAACCGACGTTGCAGAGAAGCCGTTCGTTGGGTATGACGGGCAGCGCGTTGCCGATTTTACAGGCGACCAGAACACAGCATTCCAGCAGATCCGTGACCTTGTGTCAGGCGCTCCAGGTCTTACCCAAGAGGCCATGGACGGGGCGCGCAACTACGCCTCAGCCCCGGCGCAGTCTGTTGGTGTTGAGCGTATCGTTGATGAAGGCGGTAGGCTCGGCGCAATCTCTGATTACATGAACCCTTACGTTGACAAGGCGCTTGAGCCCGCATTGCGTAAGATCATGGAAGCGTCGTCGCAGATGCAGAACGGGATTGCTCGCTCTGCTACGGGTGCCGGCGCATTCGGTGACGCGCGGCACGGCATTGCTGACGTTGGTCTTTACGATAAGACACTGCAAAACATTGGCGACACGTCATCCAACTTCATGATGAACGCCTTTAACAATGTGATGCAAAACCGGACCGGCGACCGCAATGCCATGATGCAGGGGGATCAGCTTAACGCGGGTTACAACGAGGCAGCCTTGTCGCGGGAATTGGCTGGAACGAACGCTCTACAGGATCGAGCACAAGGCGAACTTGCTTTGATTAATTCATTGCTCGGATCAGGAACGCAGCAGCAGGGCAATGCGCAAGCGAACCTGGATGCAACATTCGCTGAATTCATGCGCGAACAAGGATGGGATTTCGAAACCCTCAAGGCTCTTGGGTCTGCACTACAAGGTGCACCCTACTCAAAGAGCGAAACAACCACGAAAGAAGGCGGAACGGATAACTCTGGGCTTGGTGCCTTGGGGTCTGTGGCCGCGGCACTTATCACAAGCATCTAACCAGAACCAAGCGGAGCTATAACGATGAACTTTCTTGATTCTCTTTCGAGCGCTTTGTTCAGCGGTCTTGGTGGGGCTGGCGGTGCGGGCGGTTCCGGTGGGTCAGACTTCCTTAGCCCAATCGCAAGCATGCTCGATCCGGCCGGAAAATCAGAAGGGCCAGCAGGAAGCCTTTCAGGAATTGGGCCGATGAGTGGTTTAGGTGCCGCAGGCGGGCCGATGAGTGGGCTTGGTCTTATCGGTGGATTGCTTGGCGGCGGCGGTGGTGCTCTTGGCGGATCGCCTCTTATCAGTGCTTTCCGTGACGCGCTTGGTGGCGGTGGCGGCAAGGATGCTCTTGATGGTGGTACGGGTGCCGATCCAATGGCTGGGGGCGCACCAGGAAGCGCACCAGGAAGCGGCAACAATCTAATTCCTGGATTGTCGGCAATGGCTGGAAACCCAGGGTTGATGGACGCCGCTAAGTCGGCACTGCCTGCTACATCTCCCCCCGCGGCATCGCCAGCGTCGGGCATGTCGCCATCGCCTTCGCCGTCACAGGCTCTTGGCATGACGCCAGACACGGCACAATCGGCTTATCCAGAACCGGGTGCGCAGCCAGGGACATTCCTCGGCAAGAATAGCAAGGATTGGCGGGATATTATCCAAGCAGTCTTTGCAGGTGCGGCAGGCGTTAATCCAAATTCTCCCGGCTTATCTGCCTTTGCACAAGGCGGAGCCGGTACATTCAAGGCCTTCGACAAGCAATCGGCCGCAAATGTAGCATCGAAGAATGCTACCGAAGATCGTCTTTGGAAGCGCGAAGATCGCGGCATTGCAGCCGACGACCGCCAGTTCAAGCGTGGCATGGAGACGTCGAAGGATGCCCGTGCAGAACGTGACTCTGACGTTAAGAACGTAGCATCTCTGTCAAAGGTCATGAACGGCATCAAGAGCATGAATGGCTTGACCATGGAACAGAAGTTCAAGGTCAACGATCAGCTTTATCGTTACGCCGATAAGATCAACAAAAGCGGGCTAATGAGCCCGGAAGATCTTGATACCGCCATTGGTAAGGAGCGGGATCGCCTGTTGGTGGAGTATGGCGTCAGGTCCCCTGATGGTGCGGTGGGCAAAGTGCCGCCTGCGGCGGGTCAGCAGCAGAGTGGTGATGGTGCATCAAGTGCGTCTCCGTCAAAGCCGACGTCAAGAGAAGCATTCGACACGCTCCCTTCTGGGGCATGGTTCGTTAATCCAGCGGACGGAAAGGTTATGCAGAAACAGTAACCATACGGCCTATGTTTCATTCAAAGCACTACAGGATCTGAGCTTAGGACAATCCGCAAAATGGCAAATAACGACTTTCTCGACTTCTCGCAATGGGCAGTGAAGCAACCCGATGTGGCTGCAAACGAGCCCGCAATGCCTGACTTTTCAAATCAGGCCGTAGCGCCGGCAGCACCGGCCAAGACGGAAGTGCCTCAACCAAAGGCACCTGATTTCTCTGACAAGGCCGTAACGCCAGCGCCAGTCAAAGATCCTGCCGCACCGGATTGGGAATTGGCATGGGAGAGAGAGGCGCGTCTGAACAAGGCGGTTGAACCCGAGGCACCAAAGCCTGCAAAGAAGGGGCCGTCGTCGTTTACAGGCATTGACTCTATCATCGACAATGCCGCTAGAGAGAACGGTGTTGACACCAATCTGTTGCGCACCTTTGCCCAGATTGAATCGGGTGGTCGACCGAGCGTCCAGACCGGATCATATAAAGGCCTATTCCAGCTATCCAACCGCGAGTTCAATAACCACGGTGGTACTGGCGACATCTTTGACCCTGTTGCAAATGCTCAAGCCGGAGCGCGTAAGCTCAAGGCCGAGAGCGACCAGTTTAAGTCTCAGTTCGGACGCACGCCAACTGGTCCAGAACTTTACATGATCCATCAGCAAGGCTGGGGTGGAGCTCAACAGCATTGGGCTAATCCCGATCAGCCGGCATGGCAATCCATGTATTCGACCGCAGAGGGCCGCCAGAAGGGACCGCGTTGGGCGAAGCAGGCGATATGGGGCAATGTTCCAGACGACGTAAAGCGGAAATTCGGCTCAGTAGATAACATGTCAAGCCGTGACTTCACGCAGATGTGGGCCGACAAGTACAACCGCATTGGGTCTAGGTTTGGCGTCATGGCTGAAAACGCGCCAGCGCAAACCGGAAATTCCATAATGAAGGAATTCATGACGGCTCAACCAGAGCAGCGTCAGGAAATCCTAGAGCGCAAGATTGAGGAAATTGTAGGCGGCGAAATACCGGAATTTGCCGCGGCGCGCCGCGCTCGACAGGAGCAGCAGCGCGCGGCAGACCCCGCAACCCTTGACTTCTCTC
>OFRC01000070.1_pt1 | contig 35639 bp, 57 predicted proteins | sample 1543051 | NCBI WGS metagenome assembly OFRC01 (sample SAMN07774231, study PRJEB24372) | wastewater metagenome
ACTCTCCCTTTTAAAGCCATGGCCCCCATACCCCTCCCCCGGAGGCCATCCCACCCAGCCCCAAGGGGGCATGCCAAAGGGGCAAGGGGGGTCCCATAGCACAACGTGAGCTTAGCGTTTTTGCGAAGGCAAGAGAAAGCATAGGGGAATCACAGGGAAACAGGAAACCCAGACGGCCGATCGAGTGTCCCATGTCCCCCTCAAAAAACTTACCCCAGGTGGCGGAACCGGGGTTGACACCTCGCATTCATCCGTTTACCATGGCCGCATCCCGCGCGCCATCGGCGGCCGGGCCTCAGTGCCCAACATTCGGAGCCTTATTCAATGTCCCCCTTCCACCTTCCCGCTGTCAACGACAACGGAACAGTCCAGCTTCCCGCCTTCACCTGCGGCGAACTAGCCTCCGTCATCACCTGCGTCCTCGCCGCCAAGGCCCACGCACAAACCCTCGACGGCGACCCCGACTTCCAACCGGCGCTGAACAAACTCATCCGCGCCTTCATGGAGCAGGCATCATGAAGTGGAACAACATTTGGCTGGCCCTTGCCCTCGAGGCCATGCTCAACCACCTCACAAATCGAGGCAATAACAAGTGGACTCGCAAGGACGTAGTCAAATACGTCCTCCCTGATCTCACAGCAATCAAGTGGAAATTCTAATGAAATCCCCGGCCGACCAAATCGCCTACCTCGCCACCCAGTTCATCACCGAGTGCAAGGCCCACAGCCTTACCCTCAGCGACATCCACCAAGTCATCGCCGAAACCCTCGTCGAATACGGCTTGGCTGGCAGTCCCGAAAAAGACTTCCTCACTGCCATCCGGCGTCAGCAGGTCATCAACAAGGTGGCCACCACCTGCGACAGACTTCGCCGGGGCGAGGCCAAAGACTTCAAAGTTTAGTGCCTAAACCCTTCCATCAATCAGGAGAACCAACCAGTGCCCAAATACAGCATCATGTTCAACGCCCAGCAGATCATCGAGAAGTTCTGGGAAGCTTCCGACATCGCCGACTCCATCATGGAGTATGCTCCAGACTTCGACTTCCCCAACGATGCCGATCCTGACAGCATCAGCTTCAACGAAGTGACCTACGACGCCAGTGGCAACGCCATTTTCACCTTCGACTATACAGAAGAGGAAGAGGACGACTCCCAAGACCCCGACGGCAGTGAGGGCGAAGACCTCTAGCCCAAGCCCCTTCACTTCCCTTCCCTGTGCCCCAGCCCTCGTTCATGTCGAGGCTGGGGTTTTGGGCTGAAAGGAACCCTCCTTTCAACATTAAGGACAACATTCATGACAACCTTCAAATACAATCCTAACTGGCGAGACATAAACCTCGATATCATTTCTCGCCTCGAAATGCTCAACCATGAGTATCTGCAGGAACCTTGGGGTAAACTCGCAGCCAAGGCTGGCTTCGAGCCCGTCAATGTCGAGGGCCAGGCCCGAGACGCCTTCCGTTTCTGCGCCGAGTTCTTCGGCTTCAATCCGGAGTCGGACCAATGAACTCCCAGCAAGCATTCCAACTAACCTGGGACGGCCCGAGCGGCAACATCCAAGTGCGTCTCCCTTCCGGCACTCGCCTCAACCTCACTCGCGAGCACCCGTCCTTCGCCTGGAACTTCCTCGATGCCCTAACCCAGCTTCATTCAAGGGACCCTGAATACCTCCAGACCCCCATGACCGAGAAGAAATTCCGTTACATCTTCTCCCGTTGGAAGTCCAACGGCAACAAGGCCTTGGAACAGGCCCTGAAAGAGATGGAGCCCGAGAAGCGCCACAGGCTCTCGGACGAGACCATCGAACAGATGCGCCTCAAGTTCCTAGCCGACGGACACGTGGTTATCAAGCCCCTGAGTTCACCTCCCAAAGACCTAAACTTAGACGACCTCGGCCCCATCACCCTCAACCTGGACGCACTCAAATGACCGACCTCAGCCAATACATTTCAGGCGGCCAAGAAGAGTTCAAGGCCGGACACCAAGCCTTGGCCCGCATCGTCAACTTCAAGCCCATGCCCGGCGACTATGAGGCCTTCAAGCAGGGCTTCGGCGAAGTCAAGAACGGCCTCCCCGCCTTCGACGGCCACACCCACTACGATCTCTGGACTCGGTACAACAACCCTTCGCAGGGGCTCACCCTCGGCGAAATGACCAAGCTCCTTCTGTTATGGGACTCGTGGATGGAGAAGAAGGAGGAGGAAGACGGGACCCTAACCCTGACTTCCCTCAAACCCTTCGACTTCAAAAAGGTCCCCAAAAGAATAGAAATCCGCAACGGCCAGACAGTATTCAAGGAGATCAAATGGTAAAGACAGTTACGGTCAGCATTACCCTCCGGGGCCTGCCCGACACCCACACTTCCGACGACATCAAGTTCGTTGTCGGCGTTTGGCTTTCCCGCCTCCCACCCCAAGTCAAAGCTCATGTTAACAAGATCAAGGTGCGGAAGGTGAAAAGCCCAAGCGCAAGCTCGAGTTAGTCCAATGAGCATAGCCGAAATCCTTTGGAAGATGGTTTCCATCCTCTTCATCATCTCCGCCCTCCTCGTTCTGTTTGGAGTCAAAGCCAAATGAAACTCGGCCCCGTTCGCATCCTCATCATCAACCAGGAAGGGGAGGAAATCTCTCGCCAAATCTACGACTTAAGTAAGAGTAAAGGCACAGCCCATTGGCAAAAGCTTTGGCGCTGGGCCCTCCACCAAGGCTACAGTCTCCAAGTCACTTCAATCAAAGAAAGCCAAGAAGATGCCAAACCTTCCACCCGACGCCCCGAGCGTCAATTCCCCCACCTCGACCAACTCGCCAGCCTCCTCACCGAGCCCTATCGGCGCTGACTCATGGCGCCATGCCCTCGTTCCTTGGAAGGAAGGCGGGCGCGAATACACTTACTTGGTTCCTCCAGGCATCGAGTGTGAGGCCGGCTACTGGGTCATGATCGAGAAACCCAACGGAACCCCTTCGGTTTTCCAAGTCTCTCGCACCGAGCCCCACGAACCAACCACCTTCAAGTGCAAGCCCATTTGCCAGGCATGGACCGACGAAGTCTGGCAAGAAATGGTCAAGGCCTCGCACCCCGACAAGCCTACAATCTCAGCCCACCCCGACTACCCGCAATGGGTAGTTGAGGCCGCTGACATGTTCGTGGAGGGAAGATGATGCCCGACATCGAACGCTACCTCCGTGCCATGCAAGGAGTTCAATCCGCAATCGCCTGGGCCATGACACATCCAGACAGAGAGGTGAACAAACTCGTCGAGCCCAAACACCTCCGCGTGGGCGTTGACTCGGCCATGGTCAGCCATCTCGGCCTCGCCAAGCTCCTGATCGCCAAGGGTCTCTTCACCCTGCAAGAATACGAAGAGGCCATGGCGGACGCGGCCGAAGAAGAACTGATGAACTGGGAAAACCAAGCAAGCCAAGCATCAGGGTTCCGAATCAGTTTTCGTTAACTCAAGACTCTTTTTGGGCGTCAGCGGGAGCAATCCTTCTGACGCCCTTTTAGTATCGAAAGGAGAAACAAATGACCAACTTCGACTTACTTCTCGAACGCTTCGGCCTCTGCCGCATCAAGTTCTACGCCAAGATGAAGCAGTCTTACGCCCAAATCATCTCGATGAAAACCAAACAGGTGAAGCGGGCTCAGGACGAAAACGCGCGCCTGATCGGCGAGAACATCGACCTCAAGACCCAACTCATCGGCCTTGAAAACCAACTCACCCTCGCCCGAACAAGAGGATTTATCCATGCCAGGTGAACAGGATTTCACCCAACCCTTCCAGCCCAACCACGTGCTAAATCTCGTCTTCGGCCGCTTCAACCTCGATGGAGTCTCAGGCCCCTACATCGAGGTCTGGGTCAAAGACCCAATTTCAGGGACTGTCACCACCAAGCACTGGCACGAAAACGAAGTCTCCGAAATGTTCGCCTTCCTCTTCACCACCCTGCGCATCATGAACCTGCGCAACAGGGTCCTGCATGAAGAGCAACGCTCCGCCATCTCCAACGCCCAACAACCCCGAAGTGCAGTGAAGAAGAAAAAATCCCCGTCCCTTTCCCTCAATTTGGAGGACCTAATTTGAACACTGGAAACAAAAAGCAAGACGCCCGAAGTCTGAAGGAACTCCAAGGCGTCGCTCCAATCCTGAACCACGCCATCATCAGCTTCGCTCGCGACCCTCTTTGCACTTGGCAGTTCATCATCACTGACGGGCTCCGCACGGCGCAAGAGCAAGCCCAGTTGGTGGTCCAGGGTGCATCCCACACCCTCAATTCTAAACACCTCACGGGCCAAGCTATTGACATCTGCATTCTCGTCAACGGCAAAGCCCGTTGGGAGTTCGAGCTTTACAAACGCTTCGCCCAAACCTTCCGCGCCTATGCCTTCAATAATTTCAACCTCGACCTGACTTGGGGCGGGGATTGGAAAAAACTGAAGGACGGCCCCCACTTCGAACTCAAGGACGAAACCCCATGACACGCCAGCAACAAATCCAATCCTGGTGGGACCACAAGAAGACCATCTATCCCTTCCACGCCGAGGGCATGACAGACCCCGCCCGCCTCTTCGCCGCCACCCAGCTCGACTTCGTCTCCTGCGTCCTGACCCCCGGAACTCGAACCTGGGGCTTCCGCACCGAAGAAGACAGGTTCAAGTGCCTTTCCCTCTGCCCCGACCTCAAACCCATCAACTAACCCCAGGGGCTGCGGCCCCATCACTGCAAGGAATTTACTTCATGTCCAACTTCCCCCCTACAGAAGAACAATCCGCCATCATCGAGGCCGTCAAAAGGCGGGAGTCTATTATCGTCAACGCTCTCGCCGGCGCAGCCAAAACATCCACCATCGTCATGGCCGCTCCCTTCGCGCCCCTGGGCACCCTCGCCCTGGCCTTCAACAAGCACATCCAATTGGAGTTGGAATCCAAACTCCCCAACTCCTTCGCCTGCAAAACCATCAACGGCCTCGGCCACGGGGTCTGGATGAAAACGGCCGGGAGGCTTGAACTGGACTCGGGCAAGTTGACCAAAATCCTCAAGCGCCTCGATCCAAAAGCCCCTTGGGACATCGCCCGAATAGTCTCTTCCGCCAAGCTCGCCGGCATAGTCCCCAACTCCTGTCTCTCCATGGGCCGAGGAGTGTTGGAAGACACCCCAGCCAACTGGGAGGCCCTGGCCGACGACATGGACACTACCCTCACGCGCGAGGACCCCGACACCAAGGTCACCATCGACTACCTCCCCTTGGCCAGACAAATCCTCGAAGTCTCCATCAAAGAAGCCTACACTTCGAGCATTGATTTCGACGACCAAGTCTACATGCCCACTTGCTTCGGCGGCCAGTTTCCGAAATACGAGTGTGTGTTTGTGGACGAGGCCCAGGACCTAAGCCCTCTCAACCACTTGATGCTCAAGCGCATGGCCCCGAAGATGCTAGTTGTTGTTGGAGACCCTCTGCAAAGCATTTATGCCTTCCGGGGCGCTGACACCCAGTCAATGCCCAAACTCGCCGAAGACTGGAAACTCAAGCCCTACACCCTTTCCATCTGCTTCCGTTGCGGCAAGGAGATTGTCAAGTCCGCGCGCCGTTGGGCTTCCAACATGCAGTCCCCGGACTGGATCGAGGACGGCAAAGTAATCCAAAGCCTCGAAGACTTGAACATTGACGCCAAGCCCTTCGGCGGTTGGACCCTTTCCGACATGCCCGAGAGGTTCACCGTCATCTGCCGCAACAACGCGCCGTTGATCAAACTGGCCCTGAAAATCTTCAAGGAAAAGCGAATTTCCTTCGTCAACGGCAGGGCCGAAGAGTCCATGCTAAGTGCCATCAGGAAGTTGGTGAACTACAAGAAGAACGTGCCTCTCGACAACATTCTTTCCAAACTCGCCCAGCAAATCCAAACCCAACTCGCAACCGAGGACCCCAAAAAGCACGAGAGGTTAATTGACGCCAACGACGCCCTGACCTATTGCGTCGAGGCCGCGATGGCAGACGGCCGAGACCAAGCTGGGTTGGAAAGACTTATTTCCGAACTCTTCCAAAACAAATCCCCTGAAGTCTGGTTCGCCACTGGCCACGCGGCCAAGGGCAAAGAATGGGACCACGTCCTCCACCTCGACCCCCAACTCCTTCCCTCCCGCTGGGCCAACTCCGAAGAAGCTCTGCAGCAGGAAGCCAACATCCACTACGTTATCACAACGCGGGCCAAAAAACTCCTTGCCCACGCCGAGTCCCGCCAATTTACAAAGGAATAACTTCCATGCAAGTCAACGACCGCGAGATCGGCCCTGAGGAGGCTTTCTCCCACCGCGCCGCCCTCATCCTTTTCCGCAACGAGGCCCTCAAACACAAGCGTTTCGACTGGGCCCTCGGCCTGTCCGAGACCATCGCCATCTTCACAGCCCTCGCCATCCTGCACTGGGGCGACGAATTTGAAAGCCTGATTTAATGAGAACCCTGCTCATCTGCCCGTGGGCTGAAGAAATCACCGAGGTGCAAATCCCCTCGGCCCCGGCCAAGCAACTCGACGCCATCTACCACCAACTATCCTACCCTTCCCTCGACTGGCACGTCGACCAAGTCGAGCAATTCAGAATGCCGACCGGTCATACAATGCTGGTGGATGAAGAGCCTCACTACAAATACATCCCTCCATCCTTCTATCTCAAGAATTTCGGCCTCCTTTTCGGCCGCGCCCTAGTCCTGGCCCTTTCCTCCGACGAGGATTGGGTTGCCACTTCCCTCTCAGTCGAGTCCCTTAAGGAGTTAATTTCTTTCAATGGCTAAACGCAACATCAACATGTATCCAGTCGAGGAAGAACTCCTCAACCGCGCAATCGAGTCCCCGCAAGGGATCAAGATCAGGTTCAAGGACCTAACCAAAGACTTTTCCAAATGGGGCATCCAAACCCGCCACCGCTTGAACCAATGCCGCGAGGCCGATCGCCAACGCAACCAAGCCATCTACCCTGAAGGCGACCCGCGTTGGGGCAAGTCCCCGTTCGACGCCCTGATGATTTCCATCTCGGCCGCCGATCGGGCCATCGTCATCACTCATCGCCTCGCCGACCTCGAAGATTTGGAGATTGAGGAAATCAAATGAGGCCGTTGTGGGACATTCCTTTAGCTTAGTTGTCCCCCAACGCCCTCAAAAAACATTGCCCAGCCGTGCATTTAATGGTTGACGTCCCGCGTGGCCCATGCCATATTCAACCCACGGGCCACGCGCCCGGCGTCCCTACCCTAACCCTCCGGGCCAGTGCCCACGAAAGGAACTTCCCCCATGCCCAAGATCACCGTTCAAGGCCTCGAGTTCGAAGCCGACGCCCCATATAAAGAAGGCGATGTGCTGAACGCCAACGAGGCCGATGCCATCAACCAGACCTTCCTCGAAAACCTCCGCAACAACTTCGCCGGCCACGTCAAGGCGGCCCGCACGGCAGTTGCCGAAACCAACGGCTTCTTCGAAGAAACTGACGGCAAGAAAACCTACGATCTCGACAAAGTCACCAACGACATGCTCGACCTCGACGCCCTCCAGGCGTCCTTCATCGAGTACGCCGACAAGTACGAGTTCGGCGCGCGCCGCGCTGGCGGCACCCGCACCCCGGCCGATCCGGTCGAGCGCGAAGCCGTCCGTGTGGCGAAGGAAAAGGTCAAAGACCTGCTCCGCGCCAAGGACATCAAGGTCTCGGAAGTGCCCAAGGAACAAATGGACAAGCTCGTCGGCCAGGCCCTGGACAAGTACCCGGAAATCCGGGAGCAAGCCCGCGCCACCGTCGAGGCCAACAAGTCCATCTCGCTCGAAGGTCTCTCCCTCTAACCCAAGGGAGCAAGCATGCAAGAAGTCTTCTCATGGATTTCCGCATGCTTGCTCTCTGATTGGGGAGTCAAGGTCGTGTCTCCCGACCCTGACAAGTTGAGGCAGGCGGTGGAACGAGCAATTCGTGTCCTGCCTCAACGCCCCCCGATCTCCTTCCTCACCCGCCATGACGCCTCGGGCCCTTCCTTGTGGCTGGTGAAGAACGAGTTCATGATTGGAAAGAAACTCGACTATGACAAAATCCGCGCCCTCTACGAGGGAGAAGATCAAGGTCCATGTGTATCTCCACAAGGACACGCTGGAGGAAATCCAGGCGATCTTCCCCCGCACTCCCTTGAGTGAGATTGTGCGCCACGCTCTTGACAGAACTCTCGAAAAAGCCAAGCTCAAGCAACAAGAAATTCTGGAAGGCAACTCAGATGCGTGACATCAACCAGTTGTTTTACGCCACTCACCCGGCCGAGATCACGGACGAGGAGTTCGAGAAAGTCATCCTCCCTCACTTCCGCAAACAGCGGACGGAGATGCTTTCCGCCACCGACGCGGGCAAGCGAGCCCCAACCACCAAGCGCGTGGCCAAGATCAAGTCTTCGCCCGCGCCCAACCTGAACCTTGACGACTTGCTCGGAGGTTAACCCTTTTGGTTCCAGGCTAGGTGCGGGAGTAGTCCCGACGCCCCACCGATGCCCGAGTGAGTCCCGCAGCAGTGCGTAAGCCCATAATGTCACTTGGGCGTGCTGCGGGACTCACAGCCTTTCAAGACTCCAGAAAGTCTTTTCATGACCGAACTCATCAACACCCTCGTCTCCCGCAAAGCCTTCACCAATGATGGCCTGCAAATGGGATGGGACTCCGTCAGCCTCGGGGCCGCGAAGAAGTGCCCGAGGTACTATCTCTACTCCATCCTTTTGGGTTACACCCCCAAGGCCCAGTCCCCACACCTCCACTTCGGCATACTCTTCCACGCCGCCCTTGAGCGCCTCGACCATGTGAAGGTCCAGAGGCAAGTCCAAGACACTGACTTAATGTCCACCCTGCGCCAGCTCATGTTCGACGCTGGTCACGTTGCCGAGGACGGAACCTTCGTCCCCTGGTCCTCCGACCACGACAAGAAGAACCTTGAGTCCCTCGTCCGCTCCATCATCTGGTACTTCGATGAATACCGAAACGATGCATATTCTGTCATTCAACTTTCATCTGGTGCAGCCGCCGTCGAGCTTTCCTTTCGCTTCGACACAGGGCTTAAGCACGCGGGTGAGTCCTTTCTCTATTGCGGCCACCTCGACTCCCTGGGAACTTACGCGGGGAATGTCTATGGACTGGATCGGAAATCTACCGGAGGCGCGCTTACGCAGTCTTTCTTCGCCGGCTTTAACCCATCGGTCCAAATCACAGGCTACAATCTGGCATCTAAACTCGTTTATAACACTCAATCCAAAGGTGTCATCATTGATGCCATGCAGGTGGGAGCCGGATTTGTCCGCTTCGGACGGCAGGTGGTGGCGGTGACTGAAGGCCAAATGGAAGAGTGGTTGGTCGGTACCAACTACACCATCAACGAAGCTTCCCGATGGCTGGAAGAAAAATACTGGCCCATGAACGAGACCGCCTGCAACATGTATCTCGGTTGCACCTTCCGCGACATCTGCTCCAAGGACCCCCAGGTCCGCGAGATGTTCCTCACCGCCAACTTCTCCACTCGCATGTGGGACCCACTCGAACCCCGAGGCGTCGATGCCTGAAGAACCCCTTCTTTCCTGCCCGGACTGTGACTTGTCCAAAACTCCTGAACAAGTCCTTCGATGCACCTATCGTAAGTGCCCAAGCCAAAACTACGCACGCAACATGATCGCCAAGCGCACCAAGCCAGAAGGAAAACCCAAATGAACTTCACACGCAAAACCAAAGGCTCCCCCGAGGCCGCCATCCGCGACATCGTCAAGACCATGACCTACAGCGAACTCACCTCCATGGCCCGCGACATCGGCATCGAGCCCCACATCCTCAACTCTTGGGCCGCCGGCAATTTCACTTCCCAGCCCCTGAAGACCCCTTCGCTCCCCGCCCCCACCAACGACAACCAAAGAGACCAAGCCCCCAGCACCCCAATCAATCCCATCCCCTCTTCTCCCACCCCCGTGATCTAACTTTCCCTTCCCCTTTGCCAGAAAGCAAATCCTATGTCCAAGCGCATTTATGAAGTCGCTCATGTCGTTCACTTCGACAACTGTTATTCCGACAACAAGTCCAAAGTCACCTACACCACACACAAAGGCACACAAATCCGAGTCGAGCTTGATGCCGAGCGCACCGCCAAGATCAACGCTCTCATGATCAAGATCGCCGAGGAGCAATTCTTCGCCGACACGGTCGCCAATGAGATCGAGACCAAAATGGCCCCTCCCTCCGCCATTTGCGCCGCGCTCGAAGCCCCCAAGTCTCGCGACAACATGACTGCCACCGAGGCTTCCTTCGACGACGAGGCTCCCTTCTAATGTCAAAGAAATCCCCCATCAACGTCGCCGGGTTCACCCCCCTCGATGCCAAAGTCCTGGTCGAGCCAGATTCGGCCAAGAACTCTTCCATCCTCATCCCTGACTCTTCCAAGGAAAACTATCTTCTCCCCTTCGGAACAGTCAGGGCCGTCGGCCCCGGCCGCTGGGACTTCGGGCATTTCCAAGCCATGGACCTCGTGGTTGGAGACCGTGTCCAAGTCTCTCAATGGCACGGACAGGCCGTCGAACTCAATGGCCAGATGATGATCTGCATGGAGCGCGCCTTCATCATAGGCAAAATTGTCGACGCCCCGAAGGGCTTCGAAAGCATTAAGGGAGGCAAGAACTAATGGCCGCACTCGCAGACCACAAGTCCCAGGCCCTGGTCAAACTTCTTGTTGTCGCGGACTCGGGGTTTGGCAAGACCGGAGCCCTTGCCTCCTTGGCCAAGGCCGGTTACAACCTCCGCATCATCGACTTCGACAACGGCCTCGACGTCCTTCGCAACCTCCTAGCCTCCGACCCCGCCGCCTTGGCCCGCGTCGAGTACGAAACCTTCACCGACAAGTTCAAGAACATCAACGGGAACTTGATCCTTGATGGCCAGCCCAAAGCCTTCGCCGACGCCCTGCGCTTCATGTCGGACTGGCCGGGCCACGGCCCCCTTAACAAGTGGACGGACAAGGACGTCCTCGTCATCGATACTTTAACCACCATGGGCCTCGCTTCCATGCGCCACATCCTCGCCCTTACAGGCCGGGACGGCAAAGCCCAAATCCAAGACTGGGGCGCCGCGATGGACCAGATCGAGCGCGTCGTTCAGCTCCTCGCAACCAAGGAAGTGAATTGCAATGTCATCCTCAATTGCCATATCCAACTGGCTGAGGCTGTTGAAGGTTCCGGAGTCTATAAAGGGTACCCTGCAGCGCTGGGAAACAAACTCAGCCCTAAAATCCCCATCTACTTCAACAACTGTCTGGTCGGAAAAGCCTCTGGTATCGGGGCCACCAAGAAACGAGTCTTCATGACGCGCGGCGACGGCATGGTGGAGGGCAAGTCCTCCAACCTGAATGTCCCGCCGGAGTTGCCTCAAGACTCCGGCCTCGCCGACTTCTTCAAAATCCTGCGGGGCTCACACCCCGTTTGATGAACGTGCCTTAAGTGCCTTCCGTGCCTACCCTTCCATCAACCCACCTTGAAAGAAAACCCTATGGCTGATTTCGCACACCTTCTTAACACCAAAGCCGAAGACATCAAAGAACTCCCGGTCCTCCCCCAAGGCCAGTACATCGCCCAAGTCGGCCAGTACGAGTTCAAACAGGCGAAGACCAAAAAGGGCGAGCGCCCCGTGGTCGAAGTCCCTCTTCGTCTCACCACCGCAGTCTCCGTCGCCGGCGAGGTTCCGCCCCGCCTGCCGGAAATCAAGCACACCTTCTGGCTCACCAACGAAGAAGGCGCGCAGGACGAGTACACCCTCAACAACCTCAAAATCTTCCTCGAGGCTTGCGGCGTGGACTTCTCCGACAACAAGACCATGAACGAAGCGATCGGTTTGATCAACGGCGCCCAAGTCGGCATCGACATCAAGCACTCGCCGAACGAGAAGAACCCGGCGCGGCCCTACGCCAACGTCGCGAGTTTCGCCAAGGTCTAACCTCGCTTCGATAGACCTTGATTGAAGGACGGAGAGGTAAGTTCCCCTTGCCTCTCCGTTTTCATTTAGCAGGGACACCCTCCATGCACAACATGATCCCTCAGCTCGCCCTCTTAATCGCGGCCGTGCTCATCACCTGCAGCCTCTTTTCAAAGGACGATTGAATGTTCCTCGCCAAATCAGATCGCGTCGAGGTCGCCTCGATCATCATCCCCGAAGACCGCCAGCGTAAAGACTTCGACAAGGACGAGTTGAAAACCCTGGCCAAATCCATCGAGCGCCGTGGCGGCCTCATTCAGCCGATCGTCGTGACCAAGGACCTGGTCCTCATCGCCGGCCACCGCAGATTGCTGGCCCACAAACTCCTGGGCCTCGACAAAATCGACGTCCGCTATAACAACACCCTCGACCCCACCGAGCGTTCCATCATCGAGTTGGAAGAGAACCTCAAGCGCGTCGACCTGTCCTGGCAGGAGCGCTGTCAGGCAATCAAGAAACTCCACGCCAACTACATGGCGGCCGAAGAGGACTGGAACGCCGAGCGTACGGCCGAGGCCATCGGCATGCAGGCATCCGCTGTTTCCAAATTCTTGGGCCTCGCCAACGAAATCGACGCTGGCAACAAAGCCGTGATCCAAGCAGAGAAAATGTCGCACGCTGTCACCTCTTTGCGCCGGACGAAGAAGAAGGAAATTGATCAACTTTCCAACACCCTCTTCAACGACATCAAAAAACCCAAGGACAAGGAAGAAGATTCCAAACCCGAGCCTCCGCGCTCCGTCATCTGCGCCGACTTCATCGAGTGGTCTAAATCCTATGAGGGCGAAAAGTTCTCCTTCATGCACTGCGACCTCCCCTACGGCGTCAACATGGACAAGTCCGGGCAAGTCAGTCAGTCCCTCGGGCTTTATGAAGATTCCGAAGATACTTATTTCAAACTCCTCGACGCATTTACGCAGAATTACTTCCGCTTCGCCACCCACGTCAGTCACATAATGTTCTGGTTCTCCATGAAGTATTATGAGCGCACCAGAGTCAAACTTGAGACCATCAAAGGCGCCCGAGTCTTCCCTTACCCCCTCATCTGGCACAAATCCGATGGCCGTGGCATGATGCCTGACATGATGCGCGAAGGGCGCCGGACCTATGAAACTGCTTTCCTCATCAGCGTCAACGATCGCACTATCCTCAAGCCCGTTGCAAACTCATTTGCCTGCCCTCTTGACGAAACCCGCGCCCATCAGGCCGCCAAACCCAAGCCCATGCTCGAGCACTTCTTCCAGATGTTCGTCGAACCGGGAGTCAGGGTTTTGGACCCAACGTGCGGCAGCGGAAACGCTCTTGTGGTCGCCCGGTCTTTGGGAGCTGATGTACTCGGGATCGAGTTGGACCAAGGCTTCGTGGACAGGATCAGACTTTGATGTGGAACGATCAGCCCCGTTTCGGTAAGCACAAAGCCATTCGCCTCTTCGATTGGTTCCACGCCCGCGAAGGCAAGCTTGTGCAATACCCCGAGATCGTGCAAGAAATGCGCGCTATCGGCCTTCCCTGCTCCTCCATGAAACTCATCCACATGAACATTCAAACCATGCGGCGCTGGTATCCCGAGTACGTTTGGGCCTCAGCCTACGGCATTGGCTACGTCTTCATCAGGAGGTCCGATGACATTCCCCAGCCCGCCTCGCAGAAATAAAGGAGACCTAGTCCCTCCCTACGGCCCGCGCGACGCAAAAATAGTCATCATCGGCGAGGCCCCCGGCGAAACTGAGGACCAAATGGGAGTGCCGTTTTGTGGCAACTCTGGGGAAGAACTAAGGAAGATGTTGGCCGAGGCTGGTATCCACAAACCCGACTGCTACCTCACCAATGTTTTTAAGATCAGGCCCCCCGACAACAAACTCGACTCCTGGTGCGTTAACAAAGAGGACCTTCCCGATGGCTATTCCCTCCCACCTCTCTACCCCCGAAGGTTCCTCCGCCCTGGAATGGAGTCGGTCGTATCGGAACTCCATACAGAAATTGCAGGGCTGGCACCAAACCTTATACTCGCAGCTGGTGGGACCGCTTGCTGGGCGCTTGGCCTTGGAAGCATCAGCCAGATACGGGGTGTCATTACTTCTTTCAACGGAGTTAAAATCCTACCTATATATCATCCGTCAGCGATCTTTAAGCAATGGCAATTAAGGACTATAACTGTCGGGGACTTAATCAAGGCCAAGTACGAATCCACCTTCCCTGAAATCCGCCGCCCGGAGCGCGAGTTATGGATCGAACCAACCCTCGAAGAAGTACAGGAGTTTTTTCGACTCTATATCGATCCAGCGACGGAAGTCTCTCTCGACATCGAAAATCCAGGGGGGACACTGAACTGCATATCTTTCTCCCCGCAGGAGTCCCTGTCGATTTGCATTCCTTTCGTGGACCTGAGGAAGCCCGACAAATCCTATTGGACCTTGCAAGAAGAGGCTGTTGTATGGAGACTCATACGCCACTTGCTGATAACCAGAACGATAAACCGATCGGTTAGGACCGTCGGGCAGAACCTTCTTTACGACGTGCAGCATCTTGACCGACAAGCCGAGTGCCGGTTGGCGGAAATCTCCGACGACACTATGCTCGCCCACCACGCCATGTTCCCCGAGATGCAAAAGGGGCTTGGCTTTTTGGGCAGCGTTTACACCAACGAACTGTCATGGAAAGACATGGCAAAGGAGCATTGGAAAGACAAATAACCCATGAGTTCTCGTGACTGGAAGGCCCTCGCCCTCATCCCCTTCATCCCGATCTATGCCCTGGCTTTGGGCATTGTCATCGCCCAGTTTTGGAAAGTTTGAAATGCTTCGCAACGAGCCCATCGCCTGTCCGCACGCGCCAGACCGCAAACTCCCCCTGGCCGCCGGGGCTTTCACTTCTTTGTGCATCGCCATCCACGAGTTCAACACCCAGTGGTGGCTCGACCCAGCAACCGGCAAACCAAAGGATCGCAATGTAGGGGAAATGATTGCCCTCATGCACTCGGAACTTTCCGAGGCCCTTGAGGCCCACCGCAAGAACCTGATGGACGACAAACTCCCCCACTTCCACGGCATCGACGTCGAGCTTGTCGATTGCATCATCCGGTGCATGGACCTCCTGGGCGCCCGGCATAAAGCGAGGCAAGACCACCTCACCAAACTCAAACCCCGCGACGACTCGGGCTCAGTCTACACCCCGTCCGACTTCGTCGCCTACACCCCCGGAGACGTTCTTTATGACAAGTGCCACTACAACGCCCGACGCGCCGACCACAAGCCCTCTTCCCGACTCGACGTCCACGGAAAGAAATACTGACATGGACAACCCTTTCAGCAAGGCCGCAGATGCAGTGATGGGATTTATGGGGAAGGAGAAGAAAAGCGAGAATATTGAAGTCAATCCCGGCGGTGTTGTCTACATCGGCGAGCAAGAGTCCCAAGTCGATCGCACGCTTTCCGAGCGCGGTCAGCGTTACGGGACCTTCAAAGAAAATTCTCTGATCTACGACGAGTTGATTAAAGTCTTTGAAATGGCGCGCAACTATTCCGAAGCGCCGCCGGAAGTTCGCCATGCTTTGGGCAACATTGCCACCAAGCTCGCCCGTCTCCTCACCGGCGACGTCATGTACTACGACAACTGGCGAGACATCGCAGGCTACGCCACGCTCATGGACAAAATCTGCCAGGGAGAAAACCGGTGAAGTTCTATTTCGCTGCCCCCTTCACTTACGCCCAGTCCCTCATCCCCCTCGTTGCCCACATCCACGGCACAACCAAGCACAGCGTCACTTCTTCCTGGCTCTTCATCCCCGAAGGAACTCGCAGCAAGCACGCGATGGAGGCCATGGACTATGCCTTCAAGGACCTGGCCGACGTGAATGCCGCTGACATCCTCGTCCTCTTTAACCCTCCGGGAGTACCGCAATCTCCGGGCCGCAACATCGAGTTCGGTTACGCCCTGGCCAAAGGCAAGCAACTCATGATCGTCGGCGAGCGCAAGGGAGTCTTCCAATACCTTCCCTGCGTCTCCCGCTTCACTGACATCACAGACTTCCAGCACTACCTCTCCTGCCTCGCCGACGAACACCTCGCCCCTTACGAAGGCTAACCCTTGCCCAAAATCCTCACCCGCGAACTCGACGCATCCAAGTTGTCGTTCCAGCAAAAGCTCTGGGTCTACAACGCTTTGGACTCGGCCGTGACCCTGGAAATCTCCCACGCCCTCAAGTCCCAAATGGACGAGGTGGCAAAAAGAACCTATGAGTTCTCTCTTTCCCTCCAGGCCCCCGTCCTTTCCATGATGCGCTTCGGGTTCCGGGTGAACCCTGCCGAGCGCGCGGCGGCCATACGCGAGTTTGAGGACAAAGCCGACTTCCTCCTCAAACGCCTGAACCTGATTGCCTTCGAGGTTTGGGGCAAACCTCTCAACCCCAACTCCCCCAAACAAGTCAACGACTTCTTCTACCGGGCCCTCAAGTTGCCAGTGCAGAGGAAAAAGAACAAGCAAACTGGCGAATATTCCGAGACCTCCGATCGCGGCGCCCTTGAAACTTTGGAGTCCTATTTCAATGCCGCTCTTCCCGTTCGACATATCATGGCAATCCGAGAACTCAAAAAACTTGCCTCTACACTTAAATCCGAAGTTGAAAAAGACGGTCGGATGCGAACCAGCTTCAACATCGCCGGCACTGAAACCGGAAGATTTTCCAGTTCCAGCTCTGCCTTCTCCACCGGAACAAACCTTCAGAACCAAACCGAAAGGCTCCGCCGTGTTTACGTTGCAGACCCCGGACATAAACTCGGTGTATTTGATCTCAAAACAGGCGAAAGCTTTGCAGTCGGTCTCAAGTGTCATCTTCTCGGTTTGGGACGAGCGTACTTGGACGCATGTTCTTCGGGAGACCTACACACTTCAGTCTGCAAACTCGTCTGGCCTGGTTTGGAATGGACCGGCGATCCGAAGCTGGATAAAGCAATTGCTGAACAAATCTTCTACCGACATTTCTCCTACCGTGACATGGCTAAACGGGGAGGACACGGCACTAACTATTACGGCACCCCCTGGACAATGGCCAAGCATCTTAAGGTGGATGTCAAACTTATCGAAGTCTTCCAACAACTTTACTTCTCCGCCTTCCCGGAAATCCCCGAGTGGCACTTGTGGGTCGCCGGGCAAATCCAAGCGCACGCCCAACTAACTTCCATCTTCGGCCGCAGGAGACATTTCTTTGGACGGACCCGAGACGATAACACCCTCCGAGAAGCCATTGCCTATGACCCCCAGTCATGTATTGCAGATTATACTAACACGTGGCTCTTGCGAGTGTACCAAAACGTGCGTAAGTGCCAGTTATTGCTCCAAGGGCATGACGCGCTTGTTGTCCAATTTCGGGAGTGTGATGAGCACGAGGTGGTTGAAGGAATCATCGCTCAAGCACAAACAGTGCGTTTGGGCGGCGACCATCCAGACTCAATCACCATCCCGGCCGAAGCCAAAGTAGGCTGGAACTGGGGCAAAGAAGACCCCAAAAAGAAAATGCACAAAGACGGAAACCCTTTTGGGCTCCGGGATTACACGGGGAAAGATGACAGAAAATACCAACCACCCACCTCGTCGCACGCTCAATTGTTGGATCGAAGGTTTTCTTGACTTAACTTCCCACCTTCAACTCGCCGACACGTTGCGCCTGTGGTCAGGCATTACGGCATTAAGTGGTTTGCTCGAACGCCGCGTTTGGACAACTACAGTTCGCGGGCCATTGTATCCAAATCTTTTCGTCCTTTTGGTCACACCTCCCGGTATCGGAAAGTCCCTCATCATCGATCCTGTGACCGAAATCTGGCGCGACACCAAGCTCCTTCACGTCGCCCCTGACAACATGTCCAAGGCCGCATTTCTTGATGTCCTTCAAGACTCCGGCCGGATGGTCAAGATTCCGGGCGAGTTGGAAATGCTAAACTACCACGCCCTCAACATCTCGGCCTCCGAGTTCGGCGTCCTGTGCCCAGCCCATGATATGGAGTATTTGAGTGTTCTTACTTCTGTCTATGATTGCCGTCCAAACTTTCGCGATAATAAGCGTTCCCGTGACAAGAACCAGATCGACATTAAGAACCCTCACATTAATCTCCTTGCTGGTACTCAACCAGATTATCTTGCTCAGTTTCTTCCTGACGTCGCCTGGGGTCAGGGCTTTATGGCCCGAGTTATCCTCGTTTATGACGACTCCGTACTCGACTTCGATATGTTCGGCGAGCACATTACGTTAGATGGCAAGTTGAGGAAGAAACTCGAAGACGATGCCCAGCAAATCCTGAGCCTGGTTGGCAATTTTACGTGGGCGGAGGAGGCCCAAAACCACTACCGCAAATGGGCATCAGGGGGCTTCCAGCCCGTGCCGGGACACCTCAAGTTAAAGCATTACAACGTCCGGAGGGGGTTTTATGCCCTCAAGTTGGCCTTAATCTCGGCCATCAGTTACGGGCATAAGGAAATTGAAAAGAAAGACATCATGCGTGCCATTACCTGGCTCACCGACGTCGAAGCCAAGATGCCGGAAATCTTCAAGGCAATGAAGGGGAATTCGGACTATGGTCTGTTGCAAGAACTGCAACTCCACGTCACCTCCCTCTTCATCAGTGGAGGTGGCAAGGGTCTGGCCGAGGCCCGGCTGGTAAGGTTCTTGGCCGAGCGCACAGCCTCGTGGAACATCCCCAAAATCATCGAGGCTGCGGAGAAAGCCGGGTTAATTCAAAAGAAGATTGGGCCGGGCGGGTTTGAAATCTGGGCTCCCGGCGAAGGGCAATTGGGACCGGAGACTTAGGTGGGACACATGGCAAATATTACGTGTCCCACCCAGTCCTATTCCTTCTCCGGCGGCTTATAACCCTTACCCATAACCACAAGTCTTTCCTCAATATCTTCCGGCTTGAATTGCCGAGTAAGCACATCAGCCTCTTGCTTGGCCATCCGCGACATCGCCGAGCGTTCGATCGAGGAAATATCCACTCCCTCGGTCATCGCGCGCATGGCAATGTTCTCTACCATCCGCATATCCCCCGCCGTATAGGCCTGCGCCATGGCCTCCCCATACGTCTGCACGGCCTTCTTCATCTTGGCCTGATCGGCCCAGAGTTCTTCGGAAACAGCGTAGGCCTTTTCCACTTGCAGCGGGTTGAAGCCGAGGGAGAAGAAAATCTGGCCCATCATCCCAACATCCTTCAGCACCGGGTTTCCCGTCCCCAGTGACTTGATCCCCCCATCTTCCGTCGTCGCGGCCAAGCGGTAAAGAGTCTTCGGCGCGAAGGCCCTGAAAAACATATCACGCGAGTTCGGATCGGAGAAAGGACTTTCCCCCGTCGCGGCCATGTGATCCCCAGCATGGGAGAAGAACTTTCCAGCCGCGTTCACCCGATCCATATGCACCAGCGACATCATCTGCGTCACATCCCGCATGGGATTGCTGAATGGCGCCGCAGCGTTGGAACTCATGCTTACCCCGGCCAGCGCGGGAAGGCCGAAGAAGATGGCGTCCGAGAGATTTTCCGGCGCCCCCATCGTGTCCATCATCTCGTAACCGTTGACGAGCGCCGACTTGTCACTAAACGCCTGCGACATGCCATTGGCAACAGCCCAAAGCGGAACCGCACTGGCCCCGCCCACCGCGAACGTCCCTGCGGTTTGCCACAGCAACGGCGCCCAGTTATTCCTCACCGCCCCTTCGGCCGTGTAGTCCAGCATCGTCCCGACGTAGTGCATCATCCAGTTTTTGAACAGCCCCAGGGCACTACCAGCAGGGGTGGTGAAAAGCCTCGGCCTCGCATCCATCCCGTAGCGGAACATGGTGCGGTCAGTGAACTGTTTCGCAAACTGGTACAACTGATCCGGGTCCGCAGCCCCCATCAAATCCTTCGCCACAACCCAGCCGGTTGAGAACGATTGCAGGCGCGAGAACTTTTCACTCTGGGCTGGCATAAATTCAGAAAGCGCTTCCAGCCAATTCGTGAAGCCCTCGGTTGTCTTGAGGGCCTCCTTCATGTTCCCGGCTTTCCCAGCCACGTCGCCGCCAAATTCTTCAATAAACTTCGGGTCAATCACACCCTCATTCAGGCCCTTTTCAATCCCTTTCAGAAACGCAGGGTCCTTCGACTTCATCTGTCTCGTACCGGCCCACATGAGTTTGAGGGGCGACATGATCCCCGCCGGTTTCACCCTCTTCCCGCCCATAGTAAAGACATCATAGTATTTGCTCAGCACTTCCGGCTTGGCACTCGCCACGTATGCAATCTCTGGAATAGTCGTCTGGATGAAGGACATCATATTCATCACTGGATACGCAACCCGCATCCCGCCGAGTTCCAAGTGCCACATCAGTTTATTCGTCGTCGAGACAACCTTGCTCGCCGTGTTCTTCCCCATAATCGGCCCAAGCACTGTATCCACCGCTTGGTTCATAAGCTTCGCTGCTGGGGTCTGGGCCCCCGTCAAGTCATTCAGCCTGCCCACCAAAATCCTGTGCATCGTCGGGTCTTCTATCGCCACCCGAGCAATGTCATCAGCGAGTACATCAGACACAGTCCGCTCAGCCATATACTTAGTCCGGCGATCAACATTCTGCGCCAGCTCGTCCAAAAGCTCCCGTTTGTTGAAGGCTTTTTCATCCCACTTGTACCCCCGCACATTCTGGCGTTCAAGTGACCATGCAGGAGAGTTCACCTGCAGTTTCAAATCCTTCGGCAATTGCGAGGTGGAGGTGATGTCGAACTCCTCCGCAATATGCAGCCCCGTCATCCCCTCATCCTGCAGTTGCTTCTGCAGTCTCTTGGCCTCTTTCTGCGCCCCGACCCTCGACTGTCCGGCCGCGATCGCCACGAGGTTATCATCTGCCCCCCTGATCGCAACTCGGTTATCCCCATCCCACTTATGACTCATCATATAGTGGCCTTCGGCAGGCTTAAACCTCCCGCCTCCCGTCGCCTCTTCCACTCGCATAATCTGCCCAGAGATGTCCTTATCCATCCCATCCAGCAGCTTGGCAAAATCCCGAGTCCTGTCCGTAATCTTCCCTTCCGACCACAGTTTCTCGACCACCTCCAGCGGCGCTTGGTCTTTGGTAATTTGCCAGAACTGGGCCACATCCGTGTCATCCAGTCCCTCAATCGCCTTCTTGATCGAGTCGCCTGAAAGGCTTTCCTGTTTCCCGAAGACGTGAGTGAAGGGCCCTTTGGTCGGGTCCAGGTTCTTCTCCCCATAGACCATCTTCCGCATCGTGGCCTGGGCTGCGTCATAGGTCGCCCGCGCGATCGCGAAGGCCCGACCAGCACGGGGACTCCTCCCAAACTGATTGACCGTCGGAGCCAGTTGCTCGACCAGAAAGTCCTTCACCCTCTTCGTCATCTCGCCCGTCGGGGCCAGAGCGCCCTTAAGCCCCAAGGACTTACTCAGCCTTTCCGCCATGTCCGCCGCCGAGCCCTTCATCGCCCCGCTATCCACCAGCCTGCGCAGCGGCATGATTTCCTGCATGCCCCGGGCCGAGTCATAGATGTCGTTCACCGGCCCTTTGGGCTTGGGCGGCGTCGCCATGAAGTTCATATGGTCCGCCACCGCATCCTGCCATTCTTGATGCCCCGGACGGAAGGCCCCAGGTTTGTCAGTCTTGGTAAAGAACCACTCATCTCCCGCCGCAGGTTTGCCAGGCGCTCCCGAAATCCGCTTGGCCAAAACAAACAGGCCCTCATTCTGTTCCCTCGTCATGTACCAGCCGTTTCCGGCCGACTTCATGGTTTGGTAAACAGTGTTCTGGATATGCTTCGCCGCACCCTCAGACTTCGAACTCACATGCCTCGGGTATTGGGAATATTTCAGCCAGTCATCGGGCAACCCAACTCGCGTCAGTGCGCCCTGCCAAGCAGCGTCGTTTTGGAAACCCTTTTCAGGGCTCCGGCCAAAGTACCGCCGAATGACCCCTGACTTTTGTTTGTCCCCAAACGAGAACAAGCGGTTGAGTCGAGTCCCCCCACTCGCCGCCGTCGGCCCAACATATTTCACCCCTCCCGCCGGCATCTGCGTGCGGATAGTGTCGTTCAGTTTCGCCAGCCTGTTCTTGGCTTCGTTAGTATATTTCGGGTCAATTCGATTGGTGGCCAGAGCCTCGCCCAATTGCCTCACCTGCACTTGCGGGCTCGCCCCCAAGTCCATGTCCTTGAAGATTTCTTGCAGCGGCGGAGCCCTCTTGCCCCCCTGCGCAATGGCCCCCACAAATCCACTCATACCCGCGCCGAGCCCGACGTTAAACAACCCTTCCATCGCAGCGTCGCCCAAGTCCTGCCCGCCGGGAATAGCTGCGTTCAGGCCCAGGCGGCCCAATTCCACAACTCCCGTCCGGGCCGCCATGTCAACCATAGCGGTCTTGATCGGCGCCTGCGCTGCCGAGCCAAAGAACTCCAGGCCCTTAATGGCCTTGTTCAGTTTCGGCACCGCCTCGATTGCCTTGAAGGCCCCGCCGTAAGGCACCGCAAACCCGGCTGTTTCGGCAATGAAAGTTGAGACCGGGTACTTTCTTTGCCTGATGATTTGATCCGGTGAGGGCTCAATCCCAACCATCGAGGCAAGGCCGGAAATGAAGTCCCCCGGCAAGCCCGAGAGTTCTTCCTCCCAGCTCTTGTCCTTCAGCCTCGGGTCATCCCCATACTTCGCCTGAAGTTTGTTTATCGTGTCTCTGAAGCTCATTTAATCAGCCCGAGGCCATAGGTGAGATTGGGGTTCTGCAGTTTCTTGATCCGGGCCATGACCTCCGGAGTCAGCATCGGTTCCAACAGCCTCGCCACATGGACCTTATACTCCGTCACGGCCTGTTCCGGGGTCAGGCGATTTGCCTCCACCTGCTGACTGATGAATTTTTCCGCCTTATTCAACACGGCTTCATAATCCGAGGTCGTGAACTGGTCCGTCAGGGTTTTCCCAACATCAAAGTATTCGGCGAAGGAGTCAGACGTTCCAGCATTCGTGCCACTGGTCCCAGCATCCTCCGGCTCGAACACCTTCTCCCCTTTCGGAGTATCCAAGACATCCATAATGAGTTGTCTTTTGAGCATCTGCGGCGCAATCCTAGCCATGTTGTCGTAGATCGCATTCGCCTGCAACTCACCCCCCAACCCATTCGGAAGGAGGGAAGCCATTTGCGACATCTGCTGCATCTGGCCCATGACCCCCACAGGCTCCTGATGCACGACCATTTTGTTAGTTTGGGGGTCGAGATAAGTCTGGGTCAGAGTTGAGCCATCCGCAGAAATCTCCCACTGCGGCTCATACTTCTGCTCATAGGCCCGTTGCCTATCCTGGTTCTGCGCGGTGATTGAGGCCCGTGTAGTTTCCTGTTCGGTATTAAACTGCAACATGTCCAGATTGATGCCCAGTTTCTGGGCCAGCGCCGAACGCTCGCTCTCTTGTTGTTGCATCGTCAGCCCTAGCTGTTCGGCCGCCCGCGCTTCTCTCGCTTGTGCGTTTTGGAAATCCAAGTCCGACGTAGCATTTGCTTGCTCGGCCTTGGACTGATCCACATCCCACTGCAATTGCGCCATCTGCGCTTCAAATGCCTTGTTCCTTTCTTCAAAGGCTAGGGCCTCCGCCCTTCGTTCTTCATTCGCTCCCGACGCTGCTTGGCCAAAAGCCCCGCCTGCGGCCGCGAGCACCGAGCCAAGACCATCCGCCTGCGTAGAAGCCAAAGCTGCTGCCGCCAGCGCGTCTGCAAAGCGTTTTTGTTCAAATTGAGCCTTATCCATTTGAGGGTCTTTGGGGGCCAGGGCTTGCATCGAGGCCACCATTTTCGACGGATCGGCGAAAGTCAGAGGTCCCCTTTGCGTAGCTTCCGGCAGAACCGGGGCTTTGGGAATCTCGAAGGCCCCGGCATACTGCTTCATCAAGTCCGGGATGTTGAGCATCGAGGGCATGGGAATGGGGGCGGGAGCCCCCGGGACAGGCCTTTGTCCCAGTGTCATGACATTACTCAGGTTCCCCGGAAGGAACGGAGGCGTGACGACGGGAGGCGAGTTTCCACCCGGCCCAATTCCCTGCATCGGTGCTTGAGGAGCCCCGCGCGGAATGGGAGCACCCAGCAATTGCATCAGTTGAATGGGGTCCATTAGCCGAGTCCTTTGAGAGAATTGATCAGACTATTCGCGTCCATGCCAAAGCCAATCTTGCGCACGCCGGCCGCCTGCGTAACTGGTGCGGCGAAGGGGGTCCAGCCCAGCCCCGCCATCGTCGCGCCCACTCCGAGCCCGCCCTTAACCACCATGCTGAGCGGGTCTTCTTTGGTAGTCTGCGTTGTGGTGCCGCTAGACGTACTTGTTCCCTGGTTCTGCTGCCCGACGAAGGGGAGGGAATTGAGGATCGAAGACGCCTGACCCAGCCCAGCAAACCCGATCTGTTCCTGCAGCACCCGTTGCATGAGTTCATTATCAATGCCATACTGATCCAGCTGGCGTTGGTAATCCCCCAGTTGTGAGTACATCTGCGGAATGGCAGTCTCGGCATTCAGAGCCTGTTGGAAAAGCTGCGAGGCATTGAGTTGGTTTTGCCGTTCTTTGTTGTAGTTATCATAATTGATTTCACTCGCGATCCGGCCCGAAGCTTCAGCCCAGTCCCCGTACGCCTGCCCTTGCTTCAATGCAACTCGATCGCCGCCGAAGGCCCCGTCCATGATCGCAGCATTGTCGATACCGGGAATGATTTGCTGGTTCAGTTTTTCCGTAATCGGCTGAGTCGAAGCGTTGATCATTCCCTGCAGTGTGGGGTTGGTCGCCGGGTCCATTAGGCGCCCTGATGCCGCATCCAGCGCCACATTGGTAAACGTCCCGGGAGCAAAGCCCGACTGAAGGGCCTGGAGAATCTGGTCAGTCCCCAAGATCGATTTGGTGTCAAAGGTATTTCCGCCCGCCACTGCCGGCCCAGTCCAGGCCGTGCGGTCAATCCCACTCAGCCCCTTGCCAACCAAGTCCGCAATATTCATATACTGCCCTTCGACCCTCGGGTCCACCAAGGGCTTCGTGGTCTGGTTGGTGTTCGAAACAGAGTTCTGTTTCGTCTCATTCTTGCTCGTCATTTCACTTCTCTCAGCACTCGATGGAAGGCCCGAGCCCCCCGCTTCTCGTACACCTTCAGCAGCCCTAATGATGCGACTTCCCCCACCAGGTATCTGACCCCGATGGTTTTCGCATAGGACTCGACGTCGGCATCGATCTCAGCCAAGTGCTGGAGATACCCTTCGCCTCTAACATTCGTGACGTAAAGGACCCGGCCCGCAGGCAAGTCCTTCACTTCCGTGATCAGCATCCCTTGGCCCTCTTGCCAAATCCAAAGGACACACTCCCTACTGTCAATCCCGTCCAACAGTTCCTCAATCGAGAGACTCAGAGGATCGTTTTCCATGCTTTCCGCAAGCATGCGCTTCAAATCCTCCCTCTGGTCCAGTTCCACATAATGAACTGGCCGGAGGATTTTGAAGGGTTCGAGTTCAGACATTTGGTTAAAAACCGCTCCCGGTAGTGAAGCCGTCAGCGCCACGCTCGCGCTTCATGTCAGTCATGACGGTCGAGACTTGGCGATCGCGCTGGCGATCGGCGGCAATCTCTTCGGGAGTACGAGGCGTCCACGAAGCACAAGCGGTCAAGGTGAGGGAGAGTGAAATTGCAAGCATGAGTTTCATTGTTTTGGTTCCTTTTTGATCCATTGCCCGTCAACATAACGAGCATGACTATACCCGGTAACTTCCGCCGGTCTGGCTATTGCGGTCAGCCCCGGCGCGAGCTGTTGGCGAAAAACGTCCTGGTCATGAGCTGTTCCCCACGCCACTATCTCTCCCAAAGCATCAATATGTGCCCAGTGAATTTTCATTTTTTCAACTCCGTCACTACAATCGCGACATTGCGCATCTGTTGCAGGTTGCCGTTGTAATTGTTGTAGGGCGCACTTACACTGAAGGTGTAGGTTCCGGCCGCCGGTGAGTCCATTGTGGTGGCGGCCCAAGATGCGATCGAGTAGCCCAGCGCACTCACTCCCGCTCCCGCGCCGTTGATCGGCCCATAGGATTCATAAATGACCGTCGAGTCGCGCGCGATTTCTGCGTCGTGCGTCGCATAGTCCGAACCGCCGCCGTCAGCGCCAAGCTCAGACTGAAATGATGCGCTGATGACAAGGTCGCCGCCGGTAGTTGTGACGGTTATGCTGGTCGTCGCTCCCGAGGCCGAAAACATTGCGGAGGTAGCCGAAACCGCAGTGTCTACAATACTGTCAGTGCGAACCTTATTTCCGGCAACGTAAGCGGCCCCACCAGCAAGTTCAAACATAGGCAGGTCTGACGTGCCATCATAGACAGTGAACGTTGCCGCAGTGAACTTGATTGCCGATGTCACTCCGTTGCTCAGCAACTTTACTTGAGCAATGCGGCCGTTGGCGTCCACTGTTACTGCATAGGAAGCTGAGAGTTTTCCATCCACCGTCGCAATGGCAGTGGCGTTGGTCGAGACGGAGGCAGTAAGTGTTGTGATACTCCCGTTGATGGACGAGATAGAAGTAGTGTGAGACGAGACCGTAGTGGTGAGGCTCGAGATCGCCGAGCCCTGAGTCACAATCGTAGACTCAGCCGTCGTCACACGGGCCAACAGCCCTGTCGTCGGCGTCTGCACCTGCCCTTCGAGCGTCGTGATGCGCGAAGCCTGGGCACTAACGGCAGTGGTCAGAACCCCGATGTCTTCCGTGAACGAGGCGGAGAGGTAAGTATCGGCGGTCTGGTAATCTTCCTCAAGTGTGGTGAGTGAGGTCCGAGTGGCCTCAATCAGATTGTTTTGGTTCTTCTTGAGTTTGTTGATAAACTGCCTGACCCAGCTCTCATTAAGCACTTCATTCGGAGCTAGGTCCGGCAGAAGTTCTTGTTGAAGAACACTTGAGTCAAACATTAAATCAGGGGCCCTCCGACTTGCCCATAAACTTCACACCCGGCCCAGGACCACGCTACATCTACGGCAGAGGACGAAATTTTAAGTGTCCAAAACCCGGCCTCCCTCATCGGATAGTGGCTGTAGGCCAAGTCCGCCTGCGTCAGCCAAGTAATGGAAGCATCGGGCTGGTCTTGCAGGCCAATATCCAACTTAGCATTGCCCGACATCCGCATCCTAAACTCGTCAATCCATTTGTAGAAATCCAGCGTGCCCATTTCCAGCGGCTTGGTTTGGGCAAACGCCGTCATCGCGCTGCCAGCCAAGTTGTTTGTGGACGAGAGTTTATACACCGCCGCGCCATTGGCCCCCAGCGGAACGCCCCAGGTCTCGGCCTTACAAGCCGCAGTAAGTTTCCAATCCTTCGGCGACCATGCGCCAGTTTTGGTGTTGAAACTCAGTCCCTCATACCCCCCTCCCACCACCGGGAAGTGCCATTCCACGCACTCATCCCCGGCGTCGTGGGTTGTGATCTCGTCGCCTTTGGTCCAGTCGATGCGGGATTTGTAATAGTCCCAAACCATCGGCTCGGCGATCCAGGTGACATTCACCCCTTCCGTGCGCCAGAAGCCCCGAGCTTCCTCTACCCCATACGCCCAGTTATCTTTCACCACACAAGCATTGATCCCCGCCGCGCCGCAATCAGCATCGAGCAGGCGATAGGTAATGATGGAAGTCCCGCCGACATAAGTCAGCAAATACATCTGACCCGTCGACCAACAAGCAAGGCCATCGGCAAAGGCCTCAGCACACATGGTCTTCGAGACAATGTTTCGGATTTGGTCCCCGCCAGCAAGGTTCTCCAGCGTCGGAGTCCAGACCGAAGGATTGCCCCTGTCACACCACTCAAACCTGCCCTCAATCCCATCGGCATCAAAGGCTACGATGAAGACCTTGAGGGCCTTGACAATCCTGGCCCTTGTCGGCCCGTCGGTGATATCTGCGGCTGAGCCAGTGTTCGCCCACAACTGCAACTTGTCAACATTGTTGGTCGCGATGAGGTAAGCGCCCCAGGGAAGGAGGGACCAGCGGCCAGTAGTAAGCCCTGTCCGCAAAGCAACGAAGGCGGCAGAGTCTTCCGAGTAATAGAGGGCATTGGTAGTACCGATGTAGACTCTTTTGAGAGAATTAACCAGCGCCTGTTCAATGGCATTAACTGCCGCCGCAGCCGTAAGGAACGCTGCATACCCCTTAGCCTTCTCCACCTGCCCTTTCCTAAAACTCACATTCATCCCGTCCTTCCACAGTGGGATTTTAAAATTATCCACCGAGAGAAAGACGCCGCTTTCAATCAGCTTGGCGTCGAGGATTTCTGTGAGTTTTTCAGGCACTAAATCATGTCCTTGACTGACGGATCGTTTTTCAGTTCTTTCCAGGGTTTGCCAAAATGCTTCTTGGCATAACGGTTGAGGGCAAATTGGTTCCCCTCATCCACCAGTTCCATCAGCTTCGCCATGACAGCATTTTCATCCATGGCCTTCTTCAGCGTCTTCTTGCCATCCTCGGCATTGTCGTTCGCGCGGCCTTTGGGCTTCTCCATAGCCACCTTCCCTGTCGGAAGGTCCGCCATCACGGTCTTCTTTCCCCCATCATTCGCAGCCTTGAAGAACGCGCGCTTTGTGGCCTTTCCAAGTGAGGACATTAATCAAACTCCGCAACTTTGGCCTTGCCAATGCGTCCCAAATTCTGCCGATTTGCGCGACTTGCTTCTATTGCATACTTCCAAGCTTCTTCTCCAGTGTCAAATGTTTTAGCACCGGCTGAAACATCCTTCACTGATTTACCTGGTCCTGGAGTTTTGACAATAAACTTCCCAGCCTTTTTCTGTACAATTACACCGGGAGCATTTTCCATAATCGTCTTGGGAGTAAAAGACGAGCGTACAATTTTCCCGACGGTTTTTCCAAGACTCGGCATTTCAGTCTTTCCTCTGCCTTTTTCCCCAGTTAAGAAAGGGAATGAAGTTTGCAATGAAGGTGATTGCGGGACCAGGGTTGTGCATGAACCTCAGCATCGGCGTGCAAACCAGCCCAATCACCAGCCCGCCGGCCGCCGTCACTACATAATTCGCCGTACCCGCCCAGTGGAAAGAGAAAGAAAACCAGCGGGCAAGCAGAGGGCCGAGAAGCGAGGCAAACGCCGCCGCTGCCAGCATCGCCACAACCTTCGTTTTCACCGTCGCAGTTTCGGGGTTGACGAAAATCCAGCCCCCCAAAATTCCCGTCAGCCCCGCAGCCGCACAATGCCAGACCGAGACATCTTGCCCTGTGCTCGTCGCAATGACTGCGAACACAAGTCCCAGGACACCTGATGAAACTTCAGGACTCATTACACCACACTTCCCAATAGATAATGAGATTGATGATTTCTTTGTCAGTCTGAATGTCTTGGCCATCGCGTGTCGCCACTGGAGGTTTGTCAGGATATTCGCCACAGAAATCAGGACGGGTCTTTCCATTTGTCGCGCACCCGGCTACGCTCAGCAGGATCGCCACGCCGCCTAGCCACTTCGCGAAGTTTGACCAATTCATCTTGGGCCTCGTTGAGTTTCTGTTTCAAGTCCATGTTCTCTTTCATCATCCAGCCGGCGGCAGAGATGAAGGCGCCCGAAAGCGCCCTCATCAATCCGTCGATGAAAGAGGGCCAGAAGCCCTTGCTTTCTTCAGCCATTAGGCTGCCGCCAGTCCAGCCGCAACGCCATCGGCGAGACGGCGAAGAGCCGGGACAACCACTTCCGTCACGATGTAGTCGTCGATCGTGGTCTCGGACGTTTTGATCGCTTGCACGATCGCGGCCGAGAGTTTGTCCACGTTGTCTTCAACTTCACCTTTGGTCGACTCGACGGCGATTTTCAGCACCGTCGCAGCAATCGAATTGAAGTCCATGGAAGTACTCCTTTATTGCAGAGACTCAAGCACGGCTTGAGACAGGTATTGGGTTATCAGGCTACCTGCAGGCCATTCTTTCTGTGCAGTGCTTTCGCGCGCCCGCACCAGAGTCAGGGTTCCATCCGCGGGGTTGGCAGAAATATCAACCAACTCCACATCCGTAGTGTCATCGCGCAAAATGCAGCGCTGAAGGTTGCCGCCCAAAAGCTGAGCGGCAGTCGCCAGTGTTGCAGCCCCAGCCACATCAACCGTGGCGGAAGTAGCCCCGATGGCCAACACGGCCTCAAGGCGGGCCTGGGCAATGTTCGAGAACTTGAAGGCCATATCATCACTCTCCCTTGTATTCCACAAAGATCGAAGGCTCAGTGGCAACCACACTTTCATCCCGTGACCATCCCTCGCTGGCGGGAACTGGCTGGTCTAAAAAGGTGCCGGGCGACACCCCAACCAGTTCCCGCCCCCAAGCAGTACTCAAGACTAAGCCAGAAATTAGCCGAATACCGCTCAAGCTCGTTAGCTTCACACCATCCGTGCCAGTTATGTAGATCGGCCGGTGAGAAGCGAAGACTTCAGTCAATTCAGTCCCTCAGGATAAAAGTCCTGTTGCATCACGACTTCCGTATCGGCGAGTTCCTCATCCTCACTCTGCCCGACCAAGTCATCGATCGCGGGCTGGACGAGAGCCAAAATCGCCGTGGCTCGGTTGTAGTCCCTGTACTTCTTCGCAGCGTAATAGGTGGCCAAGTCCTCGATGATTTCCTGCGCATCGTCGAAGAGCCAGTGATGAGCATTCGCCTCATCGGGGATGAGGGAATATTCATACCACTCGACCGCGAACTTATACACCAACTCCGGCTCGTTGTTGAAGACAATCAGGTTCTTCTGGGCAAGCCGGTATTGAGTCGGGTAGCCAGTTTCAGGCGGGTCCCAAGTCTGGGCGTTCGTGGCCTTGACCAAAGTTTTCTTGGGCGAAAGTTCCGTCCAAGTCGTGTCCCCACTTGCCTGTTCGTGGGTGATTTGCATCGAGACGATCGAGCGGATTTCCCGATTAGGAATGAGCAGGGTTCGCGGGTATTCGGCACTCAGATCATTCTCCACTGTGTTCAAGTGGAGCATCGCAGGCCAGTTCTTCTTCCTCTCAATAAACCTCAGGGCTCGGCGAACAAACTTAACCAGTTCCGTATCCAGTGCCGTGCCTCTACCAATCGCCCCTCTCAGGGTGTCCTTGATATCACTTAACACCACTGTCATCGACAATCATCCTTCCGTTGGAGTCGCGGGCGATCGGGGGCTGATTATCGAAATATCCATAGAGTGGCCATCCATATCCGATCCGGCCTCCTTGATCAGCGTAGCAACGATCAAATAGCGAAGTTTCGGCTGGAGTCTCAAACCGCGCCCCGAGCGTGCGGACCCTTCCGCACCAGTACTCCGTCGCACATCGTCCCGCCTCATACTCCGTTCTTGTGGGATAGTCGAAGTCGAGTCCATAAAGGCGAAAATGTCTTGCACCCAGCATAGCCGCGTATGCCAGCATATAACTAGGCGCCCCGAAGAAGTAGTCATCTTGCCAATACTCCACCACCGACTTGATGGGATAAACCAAGGTGTTGAGTTCTGGCACCGCGCGCAGGGTCATGACCGGGCGCTTGTAAGATTCTCTATACCACTTCACCAGCTTCGGAACAATTTCCTTTTCCGCCGGCTTCTCGTGAAGTTGGTTCAAATCATGAGTGTTCCAGGCGAGTTGGTGCGGAAAGGCTTTGGCCGCCGCGTTAATCACCCAGATTGGATTGCGTTCGTCCGAAGGAATGAGTCCCTTCATCAACGCCACTGGCGCAAAGGAGCAAGTCGGCCCCATACCAATAATTGTCACCGAGTCGAAAGGTTTGGAGGGGGATTGCTCCCCCTCCTTTCCTTCTTGGAAAACTTCATTTTGCCCGGAGTTTTCCATTAGAGCGGGTTTCCTACGATGATGCCTTGTCCACCGAAGGAAGCCAGGTTCGGGATCGAAAACTTGACCCGCGAGCCGCGCGTGATAAGGTACTCAGCAGCGCGGAAAGTCGTCGTCGCTCCAGCACGGACGTCAAGAAGGCCCGTGGCCAGAGCGTTGGCGCTTTGAGACGCCACAACAAGACCGTTGACCAACAGCTTCGGGATCGCGCCCGTCGCCGCCAGTGCGTCAGAGATGTTGAACAGCGCCTCTTTGAGTTTGAAGTCAAAGGGGGCGATGAACTCGTCGGAAATTCGCGACGCCGACGCAGCGCCTGTGAGGAGATTGAAGTTCTCAACGAAGAAGCCTCCGCCGTCATACTCCAAGCTCCCCGATTTGCCGGTTGCAGCTTTACTCATGAATGAGTGTCCTTTCGTGCTTGAGGTTAGTCGGCGGCGCCGGCTGCCATGTTGTAGGCAAAGAAGTGGGTGGAGAGGTGGTCAACTTCGAGACCACATTCGCCAATGAACCCTTCCTTCACCCCATCGAGACCCGGCTCTTCCAGTTCGTCTTCGAAGTGGATGTCCGAACCCTCGAGCGGCCGATAGCGAATGTTTTCCATGTCCAGAATGAACATGGCATTCGACATCGAGTAGTAGGCCGTCGCCGAGGTCGTGCCGCCAGCCATCTGGTTGAACAGCGGGTGAGAGCGGAAGACCAGTTCGCCGAAGGGCGAAATGAACTTCGTAACTGCCATCCCGTATTCCTTCTCACCGTACTTGATTTGGTAAGAAGTGTTCTTCCGCACAGCGGTTTGGATCGCCGCGAGGGCGCCGTTTCCGCCGAAGGCCAGTTTCTGGTCGCTTCCCGCATTGAAGAACGTCTGCATCCACGAGTCCCACTGAGTCATCTTCAGCGTGTTCGTGGTGGCAGCGAGCTTGTTCGCGGCGGCCAGCTGGTGGTAGATGCCGCCGGTGTAGCGAATGGGCTTGCCATTGCGCGTACCAGTTGCACGGCGACCGAAGAAGAACGCGCGCTCCATGTCCATGCCGAGCACTTCCAGGGTTTCGCGTTTCGCCTCGTCATAGGCTTTCGGGTTGGTCCGCAGTTTCGTCTTCATCGCCGTGCGGGTCAGTTCGAAAGTCGCACGGAAAATCTGCGTGTAGTTGTAGACGTCCGACGGAGACCAGCTGACGCCCGTGGGGGCCAGCGAGCCTTCTTCAAACGCCGAACCCGTGCAGACGAGGAACGGGTTGACGCCCGCGCCTGCATAGGTCAGGGCACCGGCCGTCGAACCTGCAGCGCCGCGTTGAACGACGATCTGAGTGTCGGCAGTCGGGTCTTGATGCACGCGCATGATTTCAGCGGCGGCACCGGTTTGCAGGGCGTTTTCCACCATGAACAGGTCGCCGGCCTTGAAGCTCAGCGCCCCAGACACGACGGTCAGGGTTTCGGTGTAACCAGACGTGCGGGCCGTGAGGTTTTGGCCCAGTTCCAGTCGGCGGTTCTGCACACCCTTTTCCCACCAGTGAAACACAGGGTCGTTCGTCGACTCTGTCTTCATGGCGGCGGTGAGGGCGGTCAGCGGGGCTTTGGCAGCCTTAGCCGAAACCGGCATCAGGCGCAAAAGTGCTTCCCTCCAGTTCTCCGGACGCTCATTCGTCGCGAAGTTGGAGGTGTCGCGAAGGCCTTGAATGGCCATAGGACTTCCTTTCTTTCCAGGCTCGAGTTAGTTGGCTCGAGGCAATACGGTTGAGAGCATTCCCATCATGTGATCCGACTGGGTGCGTTCGCCGGGCGCCGGGTCTACGGGGCGAGCCCCATTGGACCTTCCCACGCGCGCCTGAGGTGCAGGCGGAGGGGTGGGGGGCGCTGCGGGTCTGCTTCCAACCTTGGGGTCAATGCCCAAAGTCTTCAACTCCGCATCGAACGCGGATTTGAAGTCCGGATCGAACCAGTTCACCGACTTCCCCTCAGCAACGCGCTTCGCGGAAAGTGTCTGAACCACATGTTGAGCGACCAATCGGCCTGCAGGAGAGTGGACCAACGCCGGATAGTTGGTATTCATGTCAGTCCGGAAGTTGTTGATCTGTTCTTGCCGCTGATAGTGGTCTTGCACCATAGCCTGGAATTGGGGCTGGTACTGTTCAGTAACGTCACGCTGGACCTGGGAATAAACCATGGTCACGAGCGCGTTGCCAAAAGCTGCGAGGCCCTTAACGCGTTCTGCGGGGTCCTCGGAGTTTAAGAGCTGCACCATGGCCTGCGGGACCTGTTCCGGGGTAAGCCAGACTTTAGGGGTCTTGGGCTCCTCAGCAACAGGAGTCGGCGCAGGTGCTACTTGCCGTTGTGTCAGGCTTTCCACAGCTTTCGTAAGTGCAGCCGTGTGTTGGGCCAGAGCATCGGCGGGGGCGGGAGTCGGCGGAGTGACTGGGGGGACAGGAGGAGTTTCCACGGTGTCTTCGACACCCTCATCCAGGTTTTCTTCAGTTGCACTCACGTTCGGCTGGCCACCACCACCAGGGGCAAACAGCGCCATGATGTCGATAGACGGGGGGCGGGAGTCTGGCACCACCGGAGCGGGCGTCGCATCAGCATGGATGATCTGCGCGCCAGTGGTATCGAACTCATCCCCTTGGTTAGGCATTGGGATTGAGATTTTCATCATCGAGGTCTTTCTCAGTCAATTTATCAAACAAGGTGCCCAGAAGAGTCTGCAGGGCTAGGGCTTTTCCCTGCAACATTGTGGCCTCGATGACCCCAGCTTGAGTACCCAGTGGGATACTTAACACCAAGCTGGCAGTGTCATCGTAATGATCGCACATCTCCATGAAGGCGTCAACAACTTTTTCAGGCCTTTCTCGAATGGCTTTCGCCAATTCATCTTGTCCCAATCGGACCTCAGAAACAAGGGTCCCGGGCGGAGGCGTAGGGGGCATCAAAGTACTCCTGGCATTGGCACGGCATTACCGGCCTGGATTGCATTGGTAGGATCGGCGCCCGGAGGGGCTATGGTTGGGGCCAAGGCGGCAGGCCCGCCAACGCCATTCACGCGCTTGAAGGACTGGATATTTTTCGCCCCTCCCAGCTCCGCCACCCATTCAAAAATCTTCTCCATGGAGAAGGTCTGGCGGAGTTCCGGGTCCTTCGCCACCCCCATCAGAATTTCCTTCCAGATATCCACCAAAGCGGTCTTGTCCATGGGCAAGGTCCCATCGTGGATGGGGAAGTAATAGTCCCCGACGATCATCTCAGGCCCAATCATGATGGATTTGGAAGGGTCGGAACCAAGGACCCTCATCTCATACTCGCGCGAAAGGAACTGTTGCGAGTTCACACACATCATCGAACCGAGGGGGGAAAAGGCTTGGGCAGAATACAGACGGGCCTGGGAAGCAAGGCGCGAGGCTCCAGCTTCACCTGCCGTGCGGACTTCCGTCGCAGTCTTCCTTCCCCCTGCGTCTTGAATGCCTCTCAAGTTGTCATTCACGGAGGAAAGCATATCCCCCATCCTCATGATGTTTTCGAGGTCCGTGATGTGGCCTCGGGTGATATCAGAGATATCAAGCTGGTGAATGGCATTCCTGACATCCTGCCCCATGGCCGAACGCTTAAGCCTGATGATCTTCCCTGGTTTGGGAGAGGCCAAGTCCTTCATCTCGACCATCGCCGGGTTCACAACCAGCATGTTGTTCAAGGCACTTCTAACGTTATAGATGTGCGAGTTCAGGAACCAACTTGCCGCATCCTGCAGAGGGGCGAGGTAATCCGCAGTCGACATGTGGCCGAAGCCATAGCCCACAGTCTGCGGTTCCATCGTCACTACCGGAGATCGGAAGA
>OFRC01000071.1_pt1 | contig 35365 bp, 56 predicted proteins | sample 1543051 | NCBI WGS metagenome assembly OFRC01 (sample SAMN07774231, study PRJEB24372) | wastewater metagenome
CCTGTTGTCTGCATCGGTCATCTCGTCTTCCTTCGGTTGTGGCGCTCGCGCCGTGGCGGTCAAGTTAGCTTTGCGTTCGGCCTCACCCCACCGCGAAGGTGTTTCCGTCGCCGCAGCCCACCGGCGTCATGCGAGGCGCGTATGCCGGCGCTGCGAATCCGGCAGTTTGAAACACGCGGAACGTGCCGCGCAGCGGCTCTGGCTCGTGGTCAATCAGCGGGTTCGTGCCGGCCAGCGAGCAGTTGTCGTGCAGATAAAAGCGCAGCCAGTCTTCGGCCTCTTTTGGCGTGGCGGAAATGCCATCCGGTAGCTTCACGGTAAAACGAACTTCGTAGTGCATCACTGTCCTTTCGCTTCGGCACCAGAGGCCGAACAGGCTGTTCGAGCGGACTGCCGGAGGCAGTCCTTCACTTGTCCACGGTTGCGCGCGGCAGCCGCGCCATCTTCGGGAAGTCTTGAAATTCCATTTGCTCTTTACCTTTCGTGTGTTGCTCAACCAGTGGCCTAACCTGTCGCTCAAGCTGCCCCGCGCTGGCGCGCGGTCAGCTTAGCTCCCACGTTAGCCGGCAATCTTGGCGCCCAGCTTTGTTGACCAGTTGCGGTCAAAGTCCCACATCGCATCAGCAGGTGATGCGCCAAAGCCTGCCACGCCGTCCTGCAAGTTATCGCCGTACAGCGCACACCACTGATTGCCATCGATGCTCAGGCGCGGCCGAAAAATTGCGCTCGGGCGCTCGTGGGCGCCTGCTTCGGCCTGAATTGCGGCGCCAGCCATGCGCGCTTCGTGCGCAATGGCATTCATCGTCATGCCGCATCTCCCGGACGGCCATCGTGCTGCACACCGTCGATCAGGCGGCCAGCGGCCTTTTTGCCGACGCGGTAGACCTCCGTCCGCAGGATGGGGAAGTCAAGCCCTTCGCTCACCGGCCATTCGTGGCGCGGCGCTCCGCCGTCCTCGCGGTCTTGTTCCCAGTAGTTGTGGCGGCACATTCCGTGGGCGTCAATGTCATCACCTGGCGCCCATTCTCCCCACTGCTTGAACATGAATGGCACGCCAGCCGCCACACACTGATCTCGCAAACTGCGAACCCAGTCGGGGTGCATGGGGCGCGCGCCGGGGCCGCTTTCGCCGCCACAGATCACCCAGTCCAGCGCCTCCAGCATGTTGGTGCCGTCGTTGATACGCTGGCTGGCGTACATCCCTTCAAAGCTGATCGGCCCCAGCATTGGCTCCACGCTCAGGAAACGTCTCACGGCGGGCGCGGCCAGCAGCTTTGGAATGTCGCGGTCAGCCTCGGCCTGGTTGCAGATCGTGGCGCCGATCCAGACGTTGTGCAATGGCGTAGGGACGTACAACTCACCGGGAATAAGGAGGGCCTTGCGGGCGCGGAACTTGGCGGGGGTGTTGAATGCCTTCATGGGCTTGGCTCTACTGGCGGGTGGTGGGAAAGAAAAAGGACCTGCCGTCGTACTGACCGGCGCGGGTGGGAATAGGAGTTTTGGAGGAGGCAATCGACCCACCCGCATGGGCCCGTGAAACTTGGGTCAGGCCTTCGCAGCAAGTTCTCCGTCGCGCTTCAGCAGCGCAGCCATCACGGCCTCGCGCGCTTTGCCTTCGGGCATCATTTCGGCGTCGTCGTTCATCAGCTGCAGCGTGGCCAGGTCGTTGCACTTGGCGATGCGAGCGATGAAGTCGGCTGCAGAGAATTCAGGTTCAGGCGCCGGCAGCGGCGTGGGCTTGGTCTGCGTCAGCGCAGCGCGCACAGCATCGATGCTTGCCACAGGCCGAACCTCGTCCACCGTGTCGACAATCTCGTCATCAGTGCGAAGTCCCATGCTGATCTCGGGTGCGTAGGTGCGGATCAGGAACGCCGCGGCGCGGTACATCAGCATCAGCTCGGGCATGGTCTTCCACTTGCTGCCGCTCTTGGTGCTCCAGCCTTCGTCCTTGGCCATCTGCATGGTGACCTGGGGGCCTTCGATGCGCTCGCCTGTGGCCTTCTCGACAGCCCAGGCTCTGCATCCGGTGCGGTCAGGTGTCCATTCATAGCGCAGCGACGAGAACCGGCCGCACTGGTTGAAGCTGGCGACCAGGAACTTGCTCGACCAGCCGGGGTTCCCGTGGACGATGTAGAGGTTCTGCATCACCATCAGCGGACTGGCGCCCATGCGGTTGGCCATCTCCAGCGCAACGATGCAGTTGGCAAGATTGTTCTGGTACTGCTGGGGCACCAGGGTGGACGCGGCGAAGGCCTTGCCAATGCGCTGGGCCAGCTCCCACGAGCTGTTTGAATTGAAGCCCGGCATCACTGCGGTGTCGCGGGGCTCAGCCACTTGGATGGCGGTGGTTTGTTCGATGGTGTCGGTCATGGTTTCCTCTGTTGTCAGGCCCAGGCGGGCAGGGTGATCGTTTGGATGGCGTCGGTGTAGGCTGGCCAGTGGTCGGCCTCCAAGCACTCGGCATAGGTGCCCAGCAGGCGCCGGCATTCGGCGCGGCCCTTGCTGATGGCATCGTCGTCCAGCATGTAGGGCGCGGCAACGTGGGGCCAGGCGCTCTCCACAGCACCGAAGACGAATCCCAGCACATCCCGGCCAGCGGCCTGCTTCCAGCCGTCCGAGTACCAGGCGGCCTGCATGTGGTAGCCGTAGCGAGCGCAGGACATGCCGAAGCGCTCGGGGCTGGCGTCCTCGGTGGACTTCAGGTCGAGCAGCACCACACCGCTGGTTGTCGAGAACACCCAGTCGGCGCGACCCTTGCACAGCACGCCTGTGGCTTCGTCCGTCCAGAAGAAGGACACCTCGGACACGCCGGCACCCAACAGCGAGCCGATCTCGGGCACGTTTCGCAGGTTCTGCGCTTGGCGCTGGGCGGCGTAGTGCTCGGCCTCAGTGACGATCTCGACGCCTTCGGGCATGGCTTCGCGCCAGGCCTTGCCGTCCTTCGTGGCGAAGCTCATGCCTTCGGGCTTCACTCTGTAGCGGATCGGCATGTACTCCGGTTCCAGCACCAGGGTGTGCAGCAGAGAGCCGCGGCGCAGGGCCGGCTTCTGTTCCTCGTTCGGGTCGCGTCCGGCGATGTAGTGGGCCGGGCTCTTGCGCAGCAGCTTCAGAGCGCTGTTGCTCATGGCAGGCACGGCCAGGTAGTCGGCGAAGCTCATGTTGGCGCAAACGCCGAGGATGGTGTCGCGCGGCGCGTTCACAGCGCACCTCGTATCCAGCGCACAAGGCGCTGGCGCAGGGTCAGGGTGATGGGGCGGGTATGGCGGTGCGGGCCCGTCATGGCTCCGGTGGCCAGCAGTTGGGACGTGTCCACCGCCGCGCCGCCGGTGCGCTGCTCCATTGGGCTACACCGACAATCGCGGCCCTGCCGGCAGTTTCCATTGCAGGCAGACAACGGCAGGCCGAATGCGGCCAGCGATGCGCCGGATGCCTCCCCGAACAGCATGAAAAGCGACACGATTGCAATCAGTATCACGATCACCCAGACGATGTGGATAGCGTGCAAATCCTCGGCCTGGCGCATCAAGTCGTCGATCTCTTCCTGCGTCAGCTGGTGCATGTGGTCGGTGTGGATGGTCATTGCTGCTACTCCACAGCGAGGTCGGCGTAGTAGTCGGCATGGTGCGCAGCCACGCCAGCGATCAGCGCGCGGGCGGCCATCTGCACGTTATTGCCCTGGGCGGCCAGGCCCAGCACCGTGCATACGTCGCGCAGCAGCTGCTCACCGTAGCCGTAGCCCGACATCTGGTCGGCCAGCACTTCGGCGGCAGTCATCTTGGCGCTGCTGCCGGGCGTCCACACCACGGTGGCTGGGCTGTGGGTCAGCGCGTTGACCAGCTCAGTCTCCAGGCGCTCGTAGGCGTCGGCAACATCCAGCCGCTGCCCATCTCGGAACTCGTCGCGCGCCATGGTGAAGTTGGCCATCAGGTCGGCCAGCAGGGCCAGGCTGGGGAACTGCTGGGCCAGTGCTGTTTGCACGCCAGCTGCATTGGTCTTGGTCATCCGTGTCTCCCGCCCCAACCGTTGGGGCATGGGGAGAAATATACAACTGTTGTTTATGCCTGTCAACAACTGTTGTAAACGACGGCGAAAAAATCTTTCTGCGTCGGCTGGCGGCCGTGAAAAAGCCCGCACGAGGCGGGCTCAGGTGTCGAGGATTCCTCGGCTACTCAGCGTCGTCGGCACTGCGCGCGCTCGGCGCGATCCTTCAGCTTGGCCTCTGCCACGGTCTGCCACTGCATGTTGTCGCGGTTGTCGGGGCCACCGGCGCACATGGGTGTGATGTGGTCAACGATCCAGCCCGGGCACGCGCCGCGCGGCTTGCCGGTGGCGGGGCAGGGGTGGGCCCGCTTGAACTCGGCCACGGCCTGGCGGGATCGCTCGGCGGCTTGGGTCTGTGCAGCCAGCGCAAGCATGAGGATCAGCGCGGTTTTACAGCCCATCGCCAGGCGATTGTCGAAAAGGTTACCAGGGCGGGCATGCCTATCGCAATGGCAGCAGCTTTGTCTCTTGAGTACGAATCGCCAAACACAAACTGCCAAAGTACAACGCAGCCTATCCATATCCCCGAGGTCACAATGGCGACGCGCCACAGCTTGAAAGTGTCTTTGCTTGGTTGGGTTCGGAGACGCTCGACCGCTGCGGTGACGGCTTCCTTGGAGTGTGTCTGCGCGCGCGTGACGGCGGCCAAGCACAGACCGATGGTCGTCGTTTTTGGCTGGTCGTTTGGGGCCTCCTCCAGCTCGGCGGCGATGTAGGCTGCCAACGCCCTGTCAAGCCTTTCTGCTGGAGACACACCAACCAACAGCCGATGAGCTTCTTCCCAACATCGGTGCCAGCGTTGCATCTGTTCATCCAGGCGTTCCAAGTTGACCATCAAAATAGCCCCCAGCTTCCACACAACGACACAACTTCTGCTCTACCGCGTTTGAGTGACATATCCCCCTTATTTGGGTGGCGAGTTGCCCAGGCTGGCCAGCATCGTCAGCGCACCGAACGGCTTAAGCGGTCGTAAAGAGCCTTTTCCCGATCATCTGGCTGGGCTGTGAATGGATCGGTCACAGTAGCCAGAGGGAGAGGCCGCTGATTCGGGTCGGCATCGCTGGACCGGATCGACAGCTTTGCGCCTCTCGGGCCGCCGATCTTGGCAGCCAACGCCGGCGCCTTCTTGGCCGGCGCTTCCTTCATCTCAGTCGACGCGGAGGGCGTCCGGTCGCGCTCGCAGTCATCCAGCGCCCTATTTATCGCGGCCTGGATGTAGGCGCGGTCTTCAGGGCTGCAGGCATCCCACCTGGCCCTGTTCACCCGGCTGAATGGCCAGTCTGTGTCGCCCGGCTGGCCTGAGCCGTCCATGAGCCACCGGACCGAGACCCCAAGCGCGTCAGCGATCCTGACGGCGAATTCGGACGTCTTGGAATCGCGCTTCTCGAGCACGCCCAGCGCCTGCTGAGTCAGGCCCTCACCGTCCGGCAAGCCCAAATTGACCCGGTCGCACAGCGCACCCTGGGTCCAGGTCAGCTCATTGCGCCGCTGCCGAATGCGTCCACCGAGGTTCATGCGGGCAAGTCTCACATCTGTTGTAAGGCGTCGCAAACAACAACTGTTGCACTCAATACGACAATTGTTGTACAATGGGGCATGGACGCACTACAGATTGCCGTTGACACGGTTGGAGGCCAAGCAGCCCTTGCTTCGGCCATCGGGGTAAAGCAGCAGCACGTCTGGAACTGGCTGAATCGCGCGGGCGGTGTTCCGCCTGAGCGGTGCGCCCAGATCGAGAGCGCGGTGGGCGGTGTTGTGAGGCGATGGCACCTTCGCCCCGAAGACTGGCACCTGATCTGGCCCGAGCTGATCGGCGCCGATGGCGCGCCCGAGGTTGCAGCACACCAGCCCCAGGCCTGACCCATGTTTTTTGCCGCGCCCGTCAGCCAGCACTTGTGTCCCCGCCGAGCGGGTGTTGTGGGTGCTGCTGGGCGCGGCTCCCTTGTTGCCACTTGCACGCATTCGCGTGGCGCGCTTTTCCTCCCTGAGCGCGCGGGCAACTTCAACCCCGGCGCCAGTACGGGCCGGGGTCTTTCTCTTCTTGCCAGCGGGCACGCCTCGCCTCGCCGCATTGTGTGTTCGCGGATCGGCGATCGGTCTGTGCGGCAGGGAAAAAGTCGCTGTGATGGTCTTGTCCATGGCTCCACTGTCGCGGCCTGGGCTTCCACCGGCATCCACCAAATTTGTGGTCGTTTGGAAAGGGTCACCAATTGATCGCCGAATCCATCAACGACGCCCTTATTGAGGCCGTGAAGGCCCTGGGCGGAAGCAAGACCGTGGGCATGGCCATCTGGCCCGCCAAGGGCGTGGAAGCGGCCCAGCGCCACCTGCTTGCCTGCCTCAACGCAGAGCGCCCCGAGAAGCTGAGCCCCGACGAGGCCCACCACGTCGAGCGCCTGGCGCGCTCCAAGGGCTGCCACGTCATCGCCGAGTTCCGCAACCACGATCTGAGCTACGCCGAGCCCGTGCCTCTCGAACCCAAGGATGAGGCCGACGAACTGCGCCGGAAGTTCATCGAGTCCACGCGCTCCTTGGCCAAGCTGGCCCAGCGAATTGAGCATCTGGAGATGCGCTCATGACCATCATCCCCATCACCCGCCAGCAGCCCGCCTGCTATGGCGTGCAGTGCCCACAGCATGAGCACTGCGCCCGCTACTACGCGGCCGAGGGTGCCCCCATCCACACCATCGGCACCTGTCAGGAAGGCGGAGAGCTGCCGCTGTTTGTGTCAACCAAGGAAACCACACATGAGTGATTGCATCAACCCAAACGGCGAGTGCGCCCAGCTCTACCCGGCGGACTACCGCAACGCCCTGCAGGCAGCAGCGCGCTCCAAGAGCATTGAGGTGATCGACAACCTCACCGATGACCTGGCCCGCATGGGCCTGTGCCGCAAGCGAACAGAAGAAGGCCAGTTCGAACACCCGGTGTCAGAGAAGGGTGGGGACGCATGAGCGGCAAGCCATTCGACCTGTCAACGTTTGTCGAGGTCGGCGACTGCCACGAGTGGACTGGGGTCTATGAGCACGGCAAGCGTGCGAAGCGCCCGGTGATCAACGCGCGAAGCGAGAACGGCTCAGGCCTTCGCCTCTCTGTGGCCCGCCTGGTGTGGGAGCAGGCCGGCAAGCACATCCCGGCCGGCCATCTGGTCTACCGGAACTGCTGCAACGACGCGTGCGTGAACCTGGAGCACCTGAAGTGCGGCCCCCGTGGCGCCCAGCTCACGCGCCGCGCCCAGTTGGGGCTGATGGACCACATGCAGTCCACACGGGCCAGCCTGACCCGAGCGGCCCGCAACCGCAGCACAACCAAGAACTCGGAGCAGAAAGCGCAAGCCGTGCGCGATCTGGTCTGCGAAGGGGTGCGTGACGAGGACATCTCCGAGCTGACCGGCGTCAGCCCCGCCATGGTTGCCGACATCCGGCGCGGCAAGGCTTGGGCCCCGAGCGTTGGCGCCGCCTCCGTCTTCTCGTGGAGGCCTGCAGCATGAGCGACACCGCCACCGCCCGGCACCCCGACGTGACGGGCATTCGTCGAAACCCTGGCCTGGGCCACCACATCGGCATGCAGTGCGCCAGGTGCCACGCCCACGGCCACGGCCTTGGCTGGGCCTCTCTGAACGGCCTGCTGCACTGCCCAGCCTGCCGCGAGAAGGTGCTGGCGAAGCGGGCGCGGAAAGCATGACAAACACCGCACCATCACCCCTTGTCGCTCCCGAGGTTGACCTCCGCGACTTCGGTTTCATGCCGCTCGATGTGCTCAGACTGAGAGATTCAGACCTCGCGGCGCTCTCGAACGGAGACGAATTCAAGGCAGCAGTGCTTCTCTGGTGCGTGTCATGGCACCAAGTTCCGGCCGCCAGCCTTCCATCAGACGACCGTCTGCTGGCCAGATTCAGCGGTGCTGGAGCGAGCTGGAAGAAGGTGAAAGAGGGTGCCCTGCGTGGCTTCGTCCTGTGCTCAGACGGCCGCCTGTACCACCCAGTGATGGCCGAAAAGGCCCGTGATTCCTGGGACGCGAAGATGAAACAGCGTGAGCGCACCCGGGCCGCGACGGAAGCGCGAGAAGCGAAACGACGTGCGCAACTTGCGCAACGTGACGTTGAACGTGACGAAACACGCAACGTGCAACGTGACGTTGAACGTGACGTTCACCAAGGGACAGGGACAGGGACAGGGACAGTAAAGGGACAGGGAGACTCTGTATTACCTCTCCCTTCGGTCGAGGTTTGCGGATCGGCGCAAGACGCCGACCCGCCGCCTCCGCCTCCGCCATTCGATGGAGCCAATGCCGAAGAGCTCAACGGCAAGGCCGTGGTGGTTCTGGCCACCGCCTGGGACTTGCCCGAGCAGTGGGGTCTGGACGCTGAGGCCCTTGGCTTCAAGCCCGGCGAGGTGATCCGCCAGGCCGAGAAATTCCGCCAGTACTGGACCGCAGGCAAGGGCTCCGGCACGCGCCGCAGCGTCAAAGGCTGGCGGCAGTCGTGGAGCAACTGGCTCGACAAAGCCGCAAAGGACCAACGATGAGCAGCACCTACGCATCGCGCCGTGACCGCAACGTCGCCGACGACTACCTGGCCAATCACCTGCCGTGCCGCAAGTGCGGCGCCGCCACCGACCGCGAGACGCTGGGCAACCTTGGCGGCCAGTGCAGCCCCTGCTATGACGCCTACTGCGCTGAGACCGTGCCCGAGTGGCTGCTCAAGCGCAAGCCGCTGAGCCAAGACGACCGCAAGCAGCTGGCCAAGCGAGTGCGCGCCGGAATGGCCAAGATGCTCAAGGCCAAGGCCAACGACAACCCGAGGGCCTGGGCCTACCGGCTCAAGGGGCGCGAGGAAGGCGGCGAAAAGTTGACCCCGCCCCAGGCCGCTGCGTGGCGCCATGCGTTGCGGTTCGAGGGTGAACCAGCAGATGAGGTGTTGGCATGACCAAGCAGCAGGCCCACGCGATCCTGAATGCGGCGAAGGCCGGGTTCAACGCATCGGAGCACGTCATCACACTTGCGCTGATGGCGACTGGAGACCTTGACGACGCGAAGCCGAGGGTTGCCAAGCGGCAGTTCTACGACGCCGTTCCCTCGTTCTTGAACCGGTCTGGCCGCGTGATGCGTGGTGCTGGCGAGGTGGTTGCATGACCCGCGCTTTCACCGACATGGACGACACGGCGCGCGAGTTGGGCGAGCACCTGAACACCCTGCGCGAAGCACTGAGGCCCGAGGACGGCACACACATCGACTACGCCCTGTGCAGCGTCGAAACTTTCTGCGCCGTGGCCTTGCGGGTAATGCGCAAGACCAACCCCAGCAAGGTGCGCAGCGAGGCTCGCACCGTAGAGCTCAAGGCGCTGATGGACGGCACACCAGTCATTCGAGAGGCAGCATGATCGTCATCGGCATCGACATCGGTCTGACTGGCGCCGTGGCCCGGGCAGGCGAAGCGCCCATAGTGCGCGACATCCCGTTGACCACAGATCGCCGCATCAACGGCCGCGCCCTGGTGCACATGCTGCGCGACATGGTGCCGGCGAACGAGGCGGCCATGGTGGTTATCGAGGACGTGCGTCCACGCCCGAACCCGAAGCGCGGCACCAGCATCGTGACCGAGGGCAGCCTGATGCGCAGCCGTGGCGCCATCGAGGCGGTGGTCGACATCACCGGCTGGCGGCTGGCTGTGGTGCAGCCGCAGACGTGGAAGCGCCACTTCGGCCTGCTCAAGACCGAGAAGCGCGCCAGCCTGGAGAAGGCCCGCATGCTGTTCCCGGGTGCTGCGGCCGATCTGAAGCGCGTCAAGGACCACAACCGTGGCGAGGCGCTGCTGATCGCCCACTACGGCAGGAGCGTGCTGGCATGATCGTGATCTGCAAGCCCATCGGCCCAGGTAACTGGGCCCCGCTGCGGCTGGAGTACATCGGCCCGCAGCTGGTGCCGTTCGTGGTGGACGTGGGCGCCAATTTCGTCCTGGCCGGGATCACTTGGCGCGTGTGCAGGGTGCTGGCATGAGGCCTACTCGCGCGCCTTCTCTATCCGCTCGCGCAGCCACACAGGCCCGCCAAGGCGCTGCAGCTTTTCCCGCAAAGCTGGCGTCAGCCGCAGCAGGATGGCGTCGGTCTTTGCCTCTCCGGGGGCTGCGGGCGGGCGCCCCCGGCTCTTGGGTTCCGTCGCTGCGCTTGTCATGCCTGGTTGTCCACAACGATCCCGCAGCGGTCGCACTCCCCATCGACCGGCGTGAACATCCAAACCCCGTTGCCAATGATCTCCTCGCAAACGCCTTTGGCGACTTGGCGGCGGCGAACAGTCAACCCCTCGTTTGTAACTGGGTCATATGCGGCACCCATGGGCGTAACGCTGACAACCAGTTCTCCGATTTCGTAGAGGCCGTCCGGGGTGATCTTGTGCCCCTTGATGACGCGCGTTTTGGCTTGGCTCATGTCGTTGCTCCTTCGTGTGGTGGTGGTGGTGGTGGAAATTCAGAAAGCGCCGCGCGCCTTGAGGTCGGCCATTTCGAGCTTGGTGACGCCGGCCTCGCGCTCGATCTTTGGCATGTCAAGCATCGAGACACCCTTGGAAGTCGTGTACTTGGCGACGGCAGCATTCCACGCGGCGCGGACTTCAGCGGCGCGGCTCATCAGGTCAACCATGCGAGCTTCGGCGGCATCGGCAGCGCGGGAAGCGGCGGATGCCTCGTAGGGGTTGAAGCCATATCCGCCCTCGTTGTAGGTGGCGTTGTGCTTGGTCAGGTTGCTCATCTCTATCTCCCGTTTGCTGGACCGCACCGCGCTGCCCATGGGTATTAATGTATATCGGAAAGGCGAACAGTGCAAGGACTTTTTGATAACGACAAATGTAAAGATTGCGAGATGGCCTCCGCCGATGTCTGGCACGGCTTCCGCATGGGCTGCCCTGGCTGCTGTGCTCGGGCAACCGCACGCGGCCCCAATTTCCACCGCGTGCGCACCACCGGCACGCAAGACCGCCAGTACCGCGCCCAGCTGCAGCAGTTAGGCCTCACACACGAGCAGGTCAAGGCGGCCGCGCAGAACGACTTCGCATGAAAGGATGGCAAACGCCATGAACGACGTTATGAAAACCAAGCGGAAACCGTCCGGAGCTGCAGCAATGGGAGCCGGTCCAGGCCGGCCCAAGGGGATGCAGAACAAAACCACGACGGCGCTAAAAGAGGCCATCCTTGAGGCCGGAAATCTGACCGGCAGCGACGGGGAGGGTAAGGGTGGGATGGTCGGATACCTCAAGTTCCTGGCCACACAGAACCCGGCAGCATTTTCCACGCTGCTGGGAAAGGTGTTGCCTCACACGCTGCACGTTTCTGGCGCTGATGGTGAGAAGCTGAGCCTGGCCGTGTCATTCACACAGCCGAAGAAGCCAGATGCTTGACACGGTACGCGAGCAGGCCGAGACGCTGGACGAGCTGCTGTGCGTCTGGTACGAGTGGCAGCAGCACAGCAGGGTAGGGCGCGGATTCGCGCCAAAGGCGCTTGTCGTTGGCGATTTCAGGCCAGGGCGCCAGTACGACGCGGAGAGCGGAGTTCTCGACGACGAGCTGGACGTACGCCGGGCTCGCGCTGTTGACTTCGCGGTGACCGAGCAGATGGAGGACCCGTTCAGGGCGGCAATCTACAACGAGGCGCGCAACGTGGCCACCGGCCTGGCCGTTTGGACATCGCCACGCCTGCCCGCCAACAGGGCTGACCGCGAGCTGGTTGTGGTCACCGCGCGCGAGCTGCTGGCCAACCTGTTGCGCATGGCCGGCGTGATGTGATGTAATCCGGCCCGTTGGGCGAAGCCTGCCCGAAAGAAACCCGCTCCGGAGTGATCCGCGGCTGGTTTTCTGTTTTCTGCCTCCCATGTCGCAACAGCCGGTGAACATCCCGGCGGCCCTCCAGCCGCTGTTCTCCCCGGCTCGGTACAAGTTCGTTCGTGGTGGCCGTGGCTCCGGCAAATCTTGGGGCGTGGCTCGCGCGCTGCTGGTGCAGGCCGCCAGCACGCCGCACCGCGTGCTCTGCGCCCGTGAGGTGCAGGTCTCGATCAAGCAATCGGTGCACCAGCTGCTGAGCGACCAGATCGAGGCCCTGGGCCTGGGCGGGTTCTTCGAGGTGATGGCGAACGATATTCGCGGCCGCAATGGCTCCTCGTTCGCGTTCCGGGGCCTGTCGGACCTGACGGCAGACAGCATCAAGTCCTTTGAGGGCTGCACCCGGGTGTGGCTCGAAGAGGCACAGACGATCTCGGCCCGATCCTGGCGCATCCTCTCGCCGACCATCCGCACGGCAGGCTCAGAGATCTGGGCGACCTACAACCCCGAGCTGGAGACCGACGAGACGCACCAGCGCGCCGTGGTGCGTCCGCATCCCGAGACGGTCTCGATCGAGATGAACTGGGCTGACAACCCGTGGTTCCCCATCGAGCTGGAGAAAGAACGGCAGCACGCCCTGGCCACGATGACGCCAGAGGACTATGCGCACGTCTGGGAAGGCCACTGCCGGCCCGCCGTCGAGGGTGCGATCTACGCCGGCGAGATGGCCAAAGTGCTGTCCGAGAAGCGCATCGCCCGCGTGCCGCACGACCCGATGCTGAAGACGCACGCGGTGTGGGACCTGGGCTGGAATGACTCCATGGCCATCATCCTGGTGCAGCGCGCAGCCAGCGAGCTGCGGGTGATCGACTACATCGAGGACAGCCATCGCGCGCTGCCAGAGTACGTGACCGAGCTGCAGGCCAAGCCGTACACCTGGGGCAATGACTGGCTGCCGCATGACGGCTACGCCACCCGGCACCAGACCGGTAAGGCCGACAACGAGGTGCTGGAGGCCCTGGGCCGGTTCCCACAAATGACGCCGGGAGTCGAGGTGGAGCAGGGCATTCGCACCGCCCGCCTGGTGTTTCCGCGCGTCTGGTTCAACGACACGCCGGAGGTTGGCCGCCTGATCGAGTGCCTGAAGCGCTACCGCCGCAACGTGAGCGCCACCACAGGCGAAGCCGGCACGCCCCGGCACGACGAGTTCAGCCATGGGGCAGACGCATTCCGCTACCTCGCCCTGGTGGCCGACCAACTCACCAACGCCGTGGCCAAGGTGCCACGCCAGACCGCCCGGCAGATCGCCATGGGCAGTTCAACCGCATGGATGGGCTGATGGAAACAGGTGACCGCAAGGTAGGCGCTGCAACGTGCCGTGTGCGCCGCACGAACGCTGTTCCGGCTGAGATGCGCGAAGGCATCCGCGAGCTGGCCAGCCTGGAAGTACCGGCTGCAGAGCAGGGCAAGGGATACGCCACGTCGCTGCTACACAAGGTGTGCCGCGAGGCTGATGCCGCCGGAATAGTCCTGGTGCTGTGGCCTCAGCCATTCGGCGACCACATCGCGCTGAGCCGTACCCAGTTGATCGACTGGTACGCCCGCAGCTTCGGCTTCTCGGTGATACAGCCCGATCCGGTGCTGATGGCCCGTCTGCCCGGCGCCACCCCGCGCATGTTGCGCCTGAACCCCACCGTCGAGGCTCTGCACTCATGACCGACAAGGCCCAGCCAACGGCCGCCAGCGACGTGCTGGCCGACCAGGCAGATGACGCCGCCATCATCGCGGAGTGCATCGCGCGCCTGCAGCTCAGCGTCACAGCGAACAGCGAGAACCGCGCCCACGCCATTGACGACCTGGAGTTCGAGAACGGCGAGCAGTGGGACCCGGCCGTGAAGGCCCAGCGCACGCGCGACCAGCGCCCGTGCCTGACCATGAACAAGCTGCCGACCTTCGTCCACCAGGTGACGAACGCCCAGCGCCAAAACGTGCCGAGCATCAACGTGCACCCGGTTGGCGATGGCGACAAGGACGTGGCCAAGGTGATCCAGGGCGGCATCCGGCATGTCGAGTACGCCTCGAACGCCAATGTGGCCTACGACACTGCGGTGAACAGCGCGGCCAAGATCGGCGAGGGGTACTTCCGCCTGGTGACGGCCTACTGCCGCGAGGACAGCTTCGACCAGGAGCTGCGCTTCGCCCGCATCCGCAACCCGTTCACGGTCTACATGGACCCCTCCATCATCGAGCTTGACGGGTCGGACCAGCAGTGGTGCGTGCTGAGCACCAAGCAGAGCCGCACCGACTTCAAGGTGGAGAACCCGGACGCCGACCAGGTGGACATGGTGGCGGTGCGCGGCATGGGCGATGCCGCCCATGACTGGGCCGACGAGGACCAGGTGCGACTGGCCGAGTACTACCGCCTGCACCGCGAGCCGGCCAAGGTGGTGCTGCTGAGCAATGGCGAGTCGGGCTTCAAGGACAAGCTGCTGGAGCTGCCCGCCGGCGTGACGGTGAAGCTCGAGCGCGACGGCTACCGCACCACGGTGCAGTGGTTCAAGCTGACCGCCACGCAGATCCTGGACAGGGCTGTTATCCCCTGCAAATGGATACCGGTGTTCCCTGTGTTCGGGGACGAGACCGACATCGACGGCAAGGTGATCAGGCGCGGCATCATCCGCAACGCCAAGGACCCGGCCCGCATGTACAACTTCTGGATGACGGCGGCCACCGAGGAGGTGGCGCTGCGCCCGAAGACCCCCTACATCGGCGCCGAAGGCCAGTTCGAGGGCCACGAGTCCGAGTGGGCAGCGGCGAACACCAGCAGCTTCCCCTTCCTCGAATACAAGCCCAAGAGTCTGGGAGGGCAGCTCGCGCCGCCACCGCAGCGCCAGCCCATGGCAGATCTGCCGGCCGGCGTGCTGGCCATGGCGATGCATGCCAGCGACGACATCAAGGCCACCACCGGCATCTTCGACGCCAGCCTGGGCGCCAGGTCGAACGAGACCAGCGGCGTGGCCATCCGGCAGCGTGACCGCCAGGGCGACACCGCAAACTTCCACTACATCGACAACCTGCACATCACGCTGCGGCACGTCGGGCGCTGCATGATCGACATGTGGCCGAAGGTTTACGACGCCCGCCGCACCCTGCAGATCATGGGCCAAGACGGCAAGGTGTCAGCCGTCGAGATCAATGCCCAGGTGCCGCCTGAGAAGCAGAAGCCAGACCCCAAGACCGGCGCCATCCAGCGCGTGCTGAACGACATGACGGTGGGCGAGTACGCCGTGACCGTCAGCGCCGGCCCGAGCTACGACACGATGCGCCAGGAAGCGGTGGACGGCATGATCCAGACCGCCCAGAGCTGGCCCAAGCTGATGGACATTGCCGGCGACAAGGTCGTCCGAACCATGGACTGGCCTGGCGCCGACGAGATCGCTGATCGCATCGCCAAGACCATGCCGCCCGAGCTGCGCGACAAGGAAGAAGGCGAAGAGGACAACGGACCGCCGCCCATCCCACCCGAGGTGCAGCAGCACGTCCAGCAGATGGAGCAGGCCATGCAAGACCTGATGGACCAGCTGCAGGAAGCCAAGGCCGGAACCGAGAAGGCGCGCATCCAGGCAGACGCCCAGATCGAGGTGGCCCGCATCAACGCGGAGAGCCGTGGCGATGTCGAAGAAATCAAAGGCTGGATCGCCATGCTGATGGCGAACATGCAGCCACCCCCATTACTCACGGCCGATGTGGCCGGCGACCTCTCGGGAGACGACAACGGGCCCGCAAATGCGGGCTCAGTCGTTTCTGGGGCGGCCGACTCTCGCCCAGGTGCTGGCCCGGCACTTGATCAAGGCGACCAGGGCGACGACATACCGCTGGGTCAGAACAGCGGGCCGGAGATCGCGCAATGAGCGTGCAAGACGACACCACCCAAGACACCGCGCAGCAGGGGACGGACACCACCGACCACAGCCAGACCCACCAGGCCGCACAGCCTGGCGATGAAGGTGCTGCGCAAACGCAGGAGCAACAGCAGACGACGGACGCCCCCGAGGGCGACCAGCAGGACCGTGACGAGAAGGGGCGCTTCAAGGGCGTTCAGCCTCGCATCGACGAACTCACCAGGAAGCGCCACGAAGCAGAACGCGAAGCGGCCTACTGGAAGGGCGTTGCAACCCAGGGCAAGGCGCAAAATTCGGCCGCTCCGCAAGAGCAGGCTGCACCCGCAAAGCCGACCCCTGAGAAGTTCAACGACTACAGCGAGTACGTCGAGGCCCTGACCGAGTGGAAGGCTGATCAGAAGATCACCCAGGCCCTGACCGAGCGTGAAGCCATAGCTGCCCAGCAGCAGCAGGCCCAGGCCCGTATCACAACCTGGGAACAGCGTCAGGCTCAAGCACGCGCCGCGATGCCCGACTTCGACGCGGTGGTGGGTGGCTCAGATGCCCCCATCGCCCCGCACGTTGCCGAGGCCATCCAGGAGAGCGAGCACGGACCGGCCCTGGCCTACCACCTGGCCAAGAACCAGGATGTGCTGGATCGCCTGAACAACCTCTCTCCTCGCGCCGCCGATCGCGAGCTCGGCCGCCTGGAAGAGCGCCTTTCGTCCAAGCCTGCAGACCAAGGCGCCGCCGGAGCCGATGGAGCTACTGCGCGAACCACCCAAGCACCGAAGCCCGCCGCCGTGAGCACGGCCCAAGGACGAAGCACCGCGATTGACCCGTCAAAAATGACGATCGAGCAGTACGCGGAATTTCGCTCCAAGGGCCCAAACAAGGCGCGCTGGGCCCGGTAACCACGAACCCGACGACATCACCAAATGACCCCGCTTCGGCGGGGTTTGTCGTTTCTGGAGCCATGCAATGACCAATATCGCTGTCACCTGTTCCATCGTGGCCAAGGAGTCTCTGCCCATCCTGGCCAACATGCTGTCCTTCGCCTCGAACGTTAACCGCGACTACGAGGACGAGTTCAAGGGCAACGTTGGCCGGGGCTACATGCCCGGCCAGACCATCAACATCAAGAAGCCCCCGCGCTACACCTACCGCCAGGGCCGCGTGGCTGTGCCTCAAGCCACGGTGGAGACCTCGCTGCCCCTGACCCTGGCGCAAGGCGGCTGTGACCTGAACTTCACCATCCTGGAACGCACCCTGTCGTTCAACAAGCTGGAAGACAAGGTCCGCGCCGCCATGGAGCCGGTGGCCAATGAAATCGACCGCCAAGGCTTGCAGTTGGCCCGCTATTCAACCTTCAACACCATCGGCACGCCAGGCACGCTGCCCACCACCCAAGCGCTGGCCCTGGCCGCTGTGACCGGTGTGAACCAGCGGCTGGACGAAATGGGCGCTCCCCGCAAGGACAATCGCCGCGCGTTCATCATGAACCCGGCGCTGAACGCTTCGACCGTGCAGGGCTTCGCCGGCCTGTTCAACGGTCAGAAGTCTCTGACCGAGCAGTTCAACAGCGGCACGATGGTGGACAGCCTGGGCCTGGCCTACGCGATGGACCAGAACGTTGACCTGCACACCAACGGCACCGCTGTGGTTGGCACCAACACGGTCAACGGTGCGGGCCAGACCGGCGCCACCATCACGGTGAACGCCCTGAACGGCACCGTCACCAAGGGCACCAAGATCACCTTCGCGGGTGTCTTCGCCGTGAACCCGCAGTCGCGCCAGTCCACCGGCACGCTGGCCCAGTTCACGGTGACGGCCGACGCGGCTGCATCAGCCACCTCGTTGTCCATCAGCCCAGCCATCGTGGCCACCGGCGCCTTCCAGAACGTGACCGCCTCGCCCGCCAACAGCGCGACCATCACGATCTTCGGAACCGCCTCGGGCAGCTACTCGGCCAACGTCGCGTACCACAAGGACGCCTTCACGCTGGCCATGGTACCGATGTGGGCTCCTCCGAGCGGCAAGGGCGTGATCGACGTGGCGCAGGAGTCCTACAAGGGCTTCACGATCAAGGTCACCGAGTTCTACGACGGCGTGAACGACAACTCGATCATGCGTCTGGACGTGCTGTTCGGCTGGGCGGCAACCTACCCCGAGCTGGCCTGCATCTACGCGACCTGATCGATGGCCCTTCGGGGCCTTCTTCGCACACCCAACCAAGGAACCATCATGATTCTTCTGAGCAAGCCATATGGCGGCTATGCCGCCGGCACCATCGTCCAGCTTTCCACCAGCGTGGAGGCCGCCCTTGTGGCCTCCGGCTACGGCTCCGTTTCCGCTGGCCCAGTCACCCCGGGCGCCGTGAGCACCACCCAACCTGCAGGCCGAGTCGGCATCGCTGCCACCGGCACATCGGTGGTGGTGAGCAACTCGGAGTTCACAACCGAATCGAAGTTTTCTGCCTATCTGTCGAATGCTGCGGCTGACGGAACTGCGCTGTACATCACGCGCATCACGCCCGCCGCCGGCTCGGTGACGTTCACCCTGAACGCTGCCGCGACCGCTGCGGTGGCCATCGACTGGGCGCTGCTGGGCCCCTACGGCGGCATGACCACCAACGCCTGATGAGGGCGCGCGCTGGGTTCAGGCCTCGCGCTTCTCCAGCCCAATTTTGAGAGGACAACAGCACCATGGAACACCAAGAGTTTCCCAAGTGGAAGTACCAGGGCGCCAAGGGCGTTCTGGTGAACAACGCCGGCGAGGAGTCCGCACTGGACGAGGGCTTCAGCGATCAGCCCACCGCTGAGCCCGAGGCGGCCCCAGTCGACCCGCGCGATGCGGAGATCGCGGCGCTGAAGGCCACGCTGGCCAAGGCCACCAAGGCGGACAAGGCCAAGGGCTGACGCCTGACGGTTGATCAAGTGGGGGGCTTCGGCCCCCTTCTTTTTCCGAACTGCTGCACCCACAGCCGCCCCGTTGCAACACCTGGCAGCCTTTTCATTCCAACCCTGAAACACCATGCCAAGCCCCACCACCGCACTGGACCTGATCACCCGGTCGATGAAGCTCGCCAAGGTGATCGGCACGGGTGAGACACCGACGCCCGAGGAGTCCATGGACGCGCTCGCCACGCTGAACGACATCCTGGAGAACTGGGGCACCGAGCCCATGTCCCTGTGGAGCGCAACCAACTTCACGGGTGCGACCGTGGGCGGCCAGGCGACGTACACCATCGGCCCGGGTGGCAACCTCAACACCACCAGGCCGACACAGATCAACGGCGCCTACGTCAACTTCAACGGCGTGGACTTCCCTGTCGATGTGGTTGGCCAGCTCGAGTACAACGACATCAGCCTGAAGACGTACCAACAGCCGATCCCGAATCAGCTGCTCTACGTGAACGAGTTCCCGCTGGGCTTCCTGACGCTGTGGCCGGTGCCGACCGGGGTGATGCCGATCACGCTGACCTTCGACCGGCTGCTGACCCAGATCCCGACGCTGGCCACCGCGATCAACTACCCGCCCGGAGCGGCAAAGGCACTGCGGTACGCGCTGGCCATCGAGTTGGGAGCCGAGTACGGCATGCCGCTGGACGCCGCGACGATGGCCATGGCCGCCGACGCCAAGGCCGACTTCAAGCGCTCGAACAAGCAGCCGGTGAAGGCCTCCTACGACGCCGCGCTGACCGGCAAGTTCGGCACCGGCAACTGGCGCACGGGCTGACACCATGAGCGCTTTCCCATTCGTCGGCGCCAGCTACACGGCGCGCAGCAAGGCGTTCGATAGCCAGCGCTGCGTGAACTTGTACCCGGAGCGCAGCGAGAGCGGACCCGGGCCCAGCAAGGGCATCGCTGCACTGATCGGCACGCCTGGCCTGGCACTGTGGGTAACGCTGGCCGGCGGATCGCTGCGCGGCATGCTGCGGGTGAGCCCTTCCAAGGCCTACGCAGTGGCGGGCTCCAACGTCTACAGCGTGACGACAGCCGGTGTAGGGACGCTGGTCGGAACCATCGGTTACGGCTCAACCCCGGTGAGCATGGCCAGCAACGGCACCTCGGTGATGTTGGTGGACGGTTCGGTGAACGGCTACGTGATAACCGAGGCCACGGACGCCATGTCTCCGATCACCCAGGCCGCGTTCATGGGTGCCGACCGGGTGGACTTCATCGACGGCTACTTCGCGTTCAACCAGATCGGCACGGGCAAGTTCCAGATCACCCAGCTCTACGGCACGGCAATCGATGCCTTGGACTTCGCCACGGCCGAGGGCGCGCCCGACAACATCGTGTCGCTGCTGGTCGATCACCGCGAGCTGTGGCTGTTCGGCGAGACCACCACCGAGGTGTGGTTCAACAGCGGCAACGCTGACTTCCCGTTCGAGCGCATCCAGGGCGCGTTCATGGAGCAGGGCTGCGCGGCGAAATTCAGTCCGGCCAAGATGGACAACACGGTGTACTGGCTGGCCTCCGATGACCGTGGGCAGGGCACCGTGCAGCGCGCCCAGGGCTACCAGCCGCAGCGGGTGAGCACGCATGCGCTGGAGTTCGCAATCGCTGGCTATAGCCGCATCGACGACGCCGTGGCCTACACCTACCAGCAGGAGGGACACAGCTTCTACGTGCTGAGTTTTCCGACTGCCAATACCACCTGGGTCTATGACGCCAGCACCAACCTGTGGCACGAGCGCGCCTGGCGCAACCCTGCAGACGCCTCGCTGAACCGCCACCGCTCGCTGTGCCACATGGCATTCGCTGGAGAGAACCTTGTCGGCGACTGGGAGACGGGCAACATCTACCGCCTTGACCTGGATACCTTCACCGACAACGGCGACCTGATCCCGCGCATCCGCTTCTGCCCGCACCTCGCCGCCGACCTGAAAATGCAGTTCTTCCACTCGCTCCAAATCGACATGGAAGCCGGTGTCGGGTTGACGACAGGGCAGGGCAGCGACCCGCAGGCCATGCTCCAGTGGTCGAACGATGGCGGCTTCACCTGGTCGAACGAGGCCTGGGCGCCGATCGGCAAGATCGGCGAGAAGCTGCGCCGCGTGCGCTGGCGCCGCCTGGGCAAGGCCAGAGACAGGGTGTTCAAGGTCACCATCACCGACCCGGTGAAGGTGGTGATCTGCGGCGCCAGCGCCGAAGTGACGGTGGGGGCCGCATGACCGATGCCCTGAAGTTCGTTCCGCCCCGGGTGGCGCTGGTTGACCCCCGCACCGGGATGATCGCGCGCGAGTGGTATCTGTTCCTGCTGGGCCTGTACATGCGCGTTGGTGGCGCCATCGCGCCATCCAACAGCACGCTGGACGAGGTCCTTCAGTTCGACGTTCGCGAGGCGGATGCCGGCGAGCTTGGCAAGCGCCTGGACGAGATCAGCTACCAACTGGACATGGCGCCCGACCAGAGCGCGGCCGTGGCCAAGCTGCGCCAAATCACAGACGACCTGCAAACCATCGCCGACAGCCTGAGCGGCCAGGCGGCGGCCCAGTGCGCGGAGCTGGCCAAGCGCAGCGCCGACATCGAAACCCTTCAATGCTTCACGAGGTGACATGAGCACATCCGCAAAACGACTGGTTCCGGGCTCGATCCTGGGGGCCGCTGCCGCGACCTACTACACCGCTGGGGCCAACACCAAGGCGGTGATCAAGAGCGGCTCGGTGGTCAACACCACGGCCGGGGCCATCTCGGTGACCGTGTATCTGGTGACCGGAGCCGGTGCCCCCACCGCAGCCGCGGCCCTGATCTCGGACCGCCCAGTGGCCGCCGGCGAGACCTACACCTGCCCGGAGCTGGTGAACCATGTGCTGAACGCTGGCGACACCATCCAGGCCCTGGGCAACGGCCTGACCTTCGCCGTCAGCGGTGCGGAGATCGTGCAGTGAACGACCTGGCCGAACGCATTGGCTCGCAGATCGCAACTCGGCCTGTTGAGCACGTTGAGGCCGAGATGCTCAAGCACCCCCAGGTGGCGTGCCCCGTGGTGCATCACTTCGGCCCTGGGATCTATATGCGCGAGGTCAGCATCCCGGCAGGCACCATGGCCATAGGGCACGCCCAACGCCTGGAACACCTGAACATCCTGCTGAAGGGGCGTGTGGCCATCATGGGCGACGATGGCTGCGTGACCGAGCTGGCCGCACCGTTGACCTTCACCGGTAAGCCGGGCCGGAAGATCGGCCTGGTGCTGGACGACATGGTGTGGCTCAACGTCTACGCCACCGACGAGCGCGACATCGACAAGCTAGAAGCGACCTACCTGGACAAAAGCCAGACCTGGCAGCAGGCCGAAGCAGACCGCCACGAGCGCGAGGTGCAACGCCACGAGGCCGACCGGCTCGACTACCTGCAAATACTGCAGCAATGCGGCATCCCCCACGAGGTTGCCCGGGCGCAGTCGGAAGACACGGCCGACCAGATGGCCATGCCAGAGGCCGGCCGGCGCGTGCGGGTTCAGCCTTCGCCCATCGAGGGCCTTGGTGTCTTCCTCAGCGCTCCCGTTGAGGCCGGCGAGGTGATCGCTCCGGCGCGCGTGGCGGGGCTACGCACACCGGCTGGTCGGTACACCAACCATTCGGCCACACCGAACGCCCGCATGGTGCTGCGCACGGGCGGCGACATCGACCTGGTCGCGCTCCGCCGGATCGATGGCTGCCAGGGCGGATGGCTGGGCGAGGAAGTTACCATCGATTACCGGCAGGCACTTAGCCTGTCCGGCGTTCAGCCTGTGAAGGAAATCCCATGAGTGCAGTTGCAACAGCAATCGTTGGCGGAGCAGTGGTTGGCGCCTATGCTTCAAACAGAGCCGCGGGACAGCAGGCGGACGCGGCCAACCGTGCCTCCGACATCTCGAACGAGCAATACAAGCAGAACCGCGAGGACATGGCACCATGGCGCGAGGCCGGCAAGGGCGCGCTCAGCCAGCTGGTGACGGGCACGGCCCCGGGCGGCGACCTGAACCGCGACTTCACGCTGGCAGACTTCTCCAAGGACCCCGGCTACCAGTTCCGCATGGACGAGGGCAGCTCGGCCATGGAGCGCGGCGCGGCGGCCCGTGGCGGCCTGATGAACGGGGGCACCCTCAAGGCCTTGGCCCGCTACAACCAGGACTTCGCCAGCGGCGAGTACGGCAAGGCCTACGACCGCTTCAACGCCGATCGCACCAGCCGGTTCAATCGTCTGTCCTCGCTGGCAGGAACGGGCCAGACGGCGGCCATCCAAACCGCCAACATGGGAACGCAGAACGCCCAGACCGTGGGCAACAACGTGATGGCGGTGGGCAACGCCCGGGCCAGCGGCTACATGGGCACGGCCAATGTCGTGGGATCGGGCCTGAACACACTTGGCAACTGGTGGCAGCAGAAAAACGAGGGCAGTAAGTACAAATTCCCGATGAGTTCTGAAGTTGGTGTCACGAACACCCCCGACTACATGATCACAGGGTGAATCCATGCCGCTCGATACCTCTATCCCCCTCTCGTACCGCCCGGCCGTCCAACTGGACAGCCCTGTGGAGGCCCAAACCAAGGCGCTTACGCTGCGCCAACTGATGGCCCAGAGCCAGGAGCAGGACATGCGCCTGCAGCAGGCGCAGCAGGATCAGCAGCAACAGCGCACCCTGGCCGACCTGCTGCGGCGCAACACCGGCGCTGACGGCGCGGTGAACCATGGCGCTGTGCTGCAAGGGCTTGCCCAGGCCGGCGCGCCCAAGGCGCTGTTCGGCTACCAGAATCAGCAGGCCGACGCAGCCAAGGCCGGGGCCGACCTGGAGCACGTCAAGGCCCAGACCGGCGAACTTGGGTCTAAGACCAAGGCGCAGGAGTTCAAGTTGCGCATCGAGAAGAACAACCAGGCGCTGCGCGACATCGGCGCCCTGCAGACGCCCGAGGAAGCCCGCGCCAGCCTGCTGGCCCACGTGAACGCCGGTGACATAGAACCCGAGAAGGGCCTGGCCATCCACCGGACGATTCCCCAGGACCCAGCGCAGTTCGCCCGGTGGAAGTTCGGCATGCTCACGCGCCTGATGGAGGCCAAGGACGCTCTGGCAGCGCAGTTGCCGAAGCTGGAGAAGGTGGACAACGGCAAGCAGATCAGCTTCGCCGACGTGAACCCCATGAGCAACCCGGGCGGCCCGCAGGCAGTCACCAAGACCACCACACCCGGTGAGGACTCAACGGCGGCCACTGCGGCCGCGCAACGGGCCCAGACCGAGCGCCACTTCAACACCACGCGCAATGACGCCATGACCCAGCCGGTCTATATGCAGACCGACAGCGGCCTGGTGGCCCTGCCGAAGAAGCTGGCGCCAGGCCAGGCACCCACCGGAACGCAAGTGATGGGCTCGGACGGCCAGCCGCTGCAGAAGCCGCTGAACCCCATCCCCGCCGGCGTGAACACGGCCATCATCAGCAACACCCAGAACCTGAACAATGCCAAGCAGGCGCTGGCGCTGCTGCAAGGGCGCCCGGTGGGTGAGATGACAGGTGACCAGAACGCCACGGGCTGGAAGGGCCTGCTGCCAGGCCCCATCCTGAACCGCGCAGATCCCGGTGGCGTGGACACCAGGGCAGCCATCGCCGACCTGGGCTCCATGGTGCTGCACGATCGCAGCGGCGCGGTAGTGACGGCCAGCGAGTACCCGCGCCTGCAACCATTCATCCCAAGCGCCACCGACGACCCGCAGACGGCCGCCAAGAAGCTCAAGCGCTTCATCCAGGTGTACGAGCAGGAGCAGCAGGCGCTGTCCGACACCTACAGCAAGGACCAGGGCTACCGGCCCAGCCCGGTGAAGCCCTCGATGCCGGCCACCCCGCCCGGTGCCCGCCCTCCGCTCTCTGCCTTCCAACGGTGACCGACCATGGCCTTTGACATCGACGGCGCCCGCAAGGCTGGCTACAGCGACGCCGAGATCGCCGACCACCTGGCGCAGCAGTCTCGCTTCGACGCGAAGCAGGCGCGCAAAGCCGGGTACAGCAACGGGGACATCATCACCCATCTGGCTGGCCAGCAAGCCCCTGAAGCCACCGCGCCCCAGACTCAGCAGGCCGGGCCTGTCGCCCCAGGTGTTGCCGGCACGTTCGGGAACCTGGTGGCAGGCGCGGTGCGCGGCGCGGGGTCCATCGGCGCCACCATCCTGTACCCCATCGACAAGGTCACAGACCTGGTCAAGGGTGACAGGGGCCCGAACGTCACCGGCCTGGTCACCGGCAAGCAGCCGCTGAGCCGCAACGAGGAACGCCGGCAGGCCATGACCGACGCGCTGGCCAGCCTGGGCGCAGACACCGACTCGACGGCGTTCAAGGTGGGTAAGTTTGGCGGCGAGATGGCGGGCACAGCGGGCGCCGGCGGTGTGCTGGCGAACGGCATGCGCATGGTCCCCGTGCTGGCCACCAAGGCCGCGCCCATGATCGCGGCGGTGGACTCGGCTGGCATGGCCGCGCCGGGTCTGACGGGTGCCAAGGCGCTGGCGGTGCGCTCGGCCGGCGGAGCGGTGGCTGGCGGGGCATCGGCTGGCATGGTTGACCCCGGGTCTGCCGGAGACGGTGCGCTGATCGGCGCTCTGATGCCACCAGCCTTCAAGGCGGCCGGCATCACGGGCGATGCCTTCGCCGCGGCTGTGCGTCCATTCTTCGCTGCTGGGCAACAGAAGATCGTGGCCGACACCCTGCGCCAGTACGCCCAGGACCCAGTGGCAGCGCTGCGCGCGCTGAAGGCGGCCCAGCAGGTCATCCCCGGCTCCGCGCCCACCACGGCTGCCGCCTCGGGCGACATCGGCCTAGCCGGCCTGCAGCGCACCATGCAGAACGCCTCGGGCGACTTCGCGGCCGAGCTGGCTACGCGCGGCACTAACCAGAACCAGGCGCGGACCGCCGCCATGGAGGCCATCGCCGGCAACTCCGGCAAGATCGCCGTGGCCAAGGAGGGCCGGGACGCTGCGACCGATGCCATGCGCGAAGGCGTGCTGCAGCGCGCCGGGTCGCTGGACGCCACCTCGATCACCGCCAAGCTGGAGCGGATGCTGGCCGACCCGAACAATGCGGGCTCAACAGCCCGGGCCGGCCTGCAGCGAGCGCTCAGCCAGGTGCGCGACATCGCTGGTGACTCGGGTGTGATCGACGCCCGGGCCCTGTACGAGATCCGCAAGGACCTGGGCCTGGCCATGAACGGCAAGCTGCAGGGCGATGCCGGCAACCTTCGCTTCGCCCGCGGCGCACTGGACAAGGTCCAGAGCATGTTCGATGACGCCATCGAGGCCGGCAGCCGGAGACCGATGAGCAACTCGCGCGACCTGGTGGTGGGCGCCCGCCAATCCGTACCAGCCACAGGGCAACAGGCAGCGGCCATGCAGGCGGCTGATGCGGCCAAGGCGCCCGCCACTGGCTGGCGCGACTACCTGGCCAAGTACAGCGAGCTGAGCACCCCAATCAACCAGATGGAGGCGCTGCAGGATGTGCTGAGGCGGGTTCAGACGGGCACCACCGACACCCAAGGCAGCCTGCTGCTCTCGGCCGCGAAACTGAACCAAATCCTGAAGAACGAGGGCGCCGACCTGGCCAAGAAGCTCACGCCCGAGCAGCTGCAGCAGCTGCGCAACCTAGCTGGCGACCTGAACGCCTCGCAGCTGGCCCAGAACGCCGGCAAGGCGTCTGGGAGCAACACGGTGCAGAACCTGGCCCAGGACAAGCTGCTTCAGGCCACGCTGGGCAAGGTGGGCGCGTCTCAGCCAGTACAGACGACGCTGGGGGCGCTGCTGAAGCTGCCCTACGTGCGGGCCAACCAGAACATTCAGCAGCGGCTCGGAGAGGCCCTGCTGAACCCACAGGAGGCGGCCAGGCTGCTGGACTCGAACGCGGCCAGTGTGCCGCGCCTGAGCGGCCTGCTCAATCCTGCGGCGGCTCTTGCCTACCGCGGCGCACCGCTTCTTCCAGCGACTCGCCAGTGATCAGCCGATAGACGAAGTGGGCCAGGAACACCGCCAAGACGCTGATCACAAGTAGCCACCATTTCACGGTGATGTAGTCCATCGCCTGCCACCCATAGCCCGCCTTGAGCGGGCTTTTTCATTTCGGAGTCCGACAGTATGGCCACCCTCCTTCCGGAAGGCAAACAGAGCTTCAACACCTCCGCCGGCATCCCGCTGGTCGGGGGCAAGCTCTACACCTACGACGCCGGCACCAGCACGCCCCGCCAGACGTTCCAGGATGCCGCCGGCGCCACGCCCAACACCAACCCGGTGATCCTGGACGCCCGGGGTGAGGCAACTGTGTTCTGGTCCGGCTCGTACAAGGTGGTACTGAAGGACGCCAACGATGCGACGATCTGGACCGTAGACAACGTTCGCGCGGTAGATTTGCTCGATTTGACTGGAACAGAAAGCGCTTCGCAGGGCGCAGGCATGGTTGGCTTCCTCCACTCCCTCGCCTACGGCGCCGGCACCATCGGCAAGTGGCTGAAAGACTTGGCGCTGCCATCTGGATCGAGTTATTTGGGGTGGTTTCAAAGCGGGGTAGGCGCCATCCTTAGAACTGTCCAAGAAAAACTACGCGAACAAAGAAGCACAGCAGATTACGGTACTATTGGAGATGGAGTTGCAGATGACTATACCAACCTGTTGAAAGCAATAGATTCGACCCCAATAGGTGGAACTTTAATAATCAAAGGATACGTGAGATTTACGATTCCACTGGTTATTACAAAAAGAATAAATTTAATATGCGAATCGTATGAAGATGCATTGGTTCCAGATGTTGGCACAAGCCACGACGGAATCACTTTTTCTGGTAATGCATCAGGGCTAAACTGTATTGATTTGAAGTTGAATGTTTATGGCAAAGCAAGTGCATGCGCTACCGCCGTTGTACTTATTCGAGTTGACAGATCAACAAATATTGATCTAAATATTTATTGTGGTGCTTCGGCATATGCTTTACAAATTGATGGGTGTTTGATTAACAAAATAAAACTTAACTCATCTGTCAATTTCACACCACCATCTTCATTCGCGTCGCCAGCGTTTCAAGTAGACCACATACTTGAAACAAAAAACACCACTTATTCTGTTGCAACAAATGCCAATCATGTATATGTCAACCTCGAAGGTGGAAGGCATGGAGTAATACGCAATTCGCAAGGCGGCGAAGGAAACAATCAGTATTACGGAACAATAGAGGGATTATCTGGGCGTTCTTTTAATTTCAATACTGGTCAACAAAGCCCACACATACACGACGTACATCTTGAGGCGAATGCACTCAATGAGATGTTATATGATACCAAGGGCGCACATATCGGGCCAGGTATATTAAATCCAACGCGCACGCTCCAAATTTCCAACTCGTCCGGGACGACTATTGATGGATATTGGGGTGGGCTGAGCCTTGATGGGAATTCATCCGGAACCCGCATTATCTCAATGCAGGCTGTTGATGATACATCTATAACAGACGAATCAAAGGGGTATTTTAAAAGCACGGAAGTCGTTGGGGCAATAACAAGCCAAAGCGGTGCTAATGTGATGTTTGGTGGGCCTGGAGGGTTTACACTTGAGAATATATTTGAAAACCCATATATGGATATCTGGAGCAATGGATATTCTGCTGCGCCAGATGGTACAAGTGTAGTAAATGCCACCGTTAGCGCTGACGCTACATATTATCCAGATGCAACCGGTATAAGTGCGTTGGTGGTAACCACAGGCACAGCTGTTGGAGATGGAATTAGGTTTTCTCCGGTAGCCAGTGGTATTGCGCACCAAAACGAATACTACTCTGCAATGTTGCCACTGTTTGTGGCTCCTGGTCAGCCTGATTTGATTGTTTTTGGGCTATCTGGTGGGTCTTTCCAAACTATTGGGCGCGTCACCGCAAAAGGTTATTGGTTTTCTGTGCGCGGTGGGGTTGCCGTAACATCCGGGCAAGCGGTGTTATTTTTAGTTCAGCCATGGGATTTTTCTACTGGCGCGCCGGCGGCGGGAACATTTAGAGTTGGCGGTTGCTCGATAGTCAAAGGAGTAAGGTCGCCAGCCCATTTATGCAACAGCGGTACGCGTGAGAATTACATTCTCACATCAATTTCGCATCCTCCGGCGTTTTTGGGTCAAAGTGCATATATATCTGGGACAGGCAAATGGTATAAGGCCGGTGTCATTACAGGATCGACTGCGGACTGGAAGATATTAAACTGATATGACAACTACGGAGTTTTAGAATGAACATGAAAGCAATTGTGGCCGCTGCGGCGGCAAAACTCAGGTCAGTCGTTGTGCGGATCGTGGGCTTGTTGATGCGGCGAAGCGAGCCCGACAAGAGCGCTACGCCGAGCGTCAAGGCTGGCCCGCCACCGATCAAGCCGCGATGAGTCGCGCCATCGCCGCAGCACTGCTGATGTTTGGGTGTGCGCACGAGTTTGCATGGCAGCTTTTCCCGCCAGACTTGCAGGGGGATGTGCGCATGCTGACGGCCTGGCCGCTCACTGCTGCCTTGCTGGGTCTGCTGGCTGCGATCTGCCGCGACCGCATCATCACCGCCGCCTGTATTGCGGTCGGCATCATGACATCTACCACCGCGCTGTGCTCTGCGTGGTGGCTGATGTCGCCGTGGGTCGTGGCGCCAGGGCAAGACCAATGCAGTGAGAGGTGGGGTTTCCCAATGCTGCTTTTGAGCGCTTTTGCGCCGGCTTGCGTACTCTCATTTTGGAAAGCCACATGCAATGTCACCAAACCCAGCTGACCCGATTGTTGTCGTCGCAAAGCTTTTGGCCCTGTGGATCGGAATTGAACTTGCCGCGTTCATCGCCCCGCATATCGTGATCCTTCTCGCCGGTGTTACGGGGGCGGTGTTCGGCCTGATGTCGTGGCGCAGCTGCACACGCATCGAGGCGTTTGGGTATGTCTTTGCCATGACCGTAGTAGCTTGGCTTTTTGCTGGCTCATGCGCCAATTTGCTGATGTCCTATGCGGGGCAAACAAACCCTGGGCCGCTGCTGGCCCCAGCGGCTGCAGGCATAGCCTGGACGGGGCACCGTTGGCCAGCCGTTGGCAGGTGGATGTTGTCCCTGGTTCGCAAGGCGATCGAAGCGAGGGCTGGCTCATGACAGATGTTGCAGCCGTGGTGCATCTGGCGCTTGTGGGTGCTGTTTTTTGGTCGGTGGTGTGCAGGGCGCGGCTGATGGATGCCGAGACATCTATCACTGTGCGGGTGCAGCACGGCGCGCTCAATGCGGCGGCGCTTTTTTCTTTGGCACCGATGCCTGACGCATGGCGTGCGCCGATTTTCGCGGCTGGTGTTGCGGTTTTCCTGCTCCTCTCTGCGCCTGGCGAGTTGGTGAAATAGCATCCGCGTAGGCGTGCTGAGGACTGGGATGAGATGCGAGCTAGGAGGATAGAGCCATGATCTCTGCCGAGGCGAAAATCATGCAAGTCAACGTGCGCCGCCGCAGCTCTCAAAATGGGGCAACCATTGGCACGCTCGACATCGACGGTGTGCCAATCTGCTACACGCTGGAAGACGCGGTGCGCGAGCGCCCTGGGAGACCCGTGGCAGAGTGGAAAGTGCCCGGCGAAACCGCCATCCCAGCGGGCAGCTACACCCTCACCATCACCCGCAGCAACCGCTTCGGGCGCGATATGCCCCTGCTGGTGGGTGTGCCTGGCTTTGAGGGGGTACGCATCCACCCAGGCAACACCGCAGCCGACACAGAGGGCTGCATCCTGGTGGGTTACACCGAGTCTGGTGGAGCCATCGGACGCTCGCGCGACGCCTTTGCTGAGCTGTTCCCGCGCCTGCGACAAGCCCAACAGGCAGGCCAGCCCATGCGCATCACCGTGGGCGCAGCGTGAGCCTGCCTGCACGCATCCTGGCCATGCTGTTGGCCATGCTGATGGCCTACGCCGCCGGCTGGGCCACGGCCATACGCTGGCGCGCCGGAAGAGATGCCAGGGAGGCTGTGGCCCAATCCGAAACCCGCCGCGAGACCGAACGACTGGCCGCGCGCAACACTGCGAGGATCTCTGATGAACTCACGAACAACCGCCTGGCTGCTGATCGTGCCGCTGATGCTGCTGGCCAGCGGCTGCGCCTGTTGGCGCAAAGCGCCCGAGCCAACCGCCCCGCCGCCTGTGCCAGCGGAAGTGCTGACACCGGCCCCGCCGCAGGGGTACTTCGTGACGCTGATCGAGATGATCTTGTCGCGCTCGCCCGCGAGGCCGACGCAGTAGCCGACCGTCTGCGCGCCTGTCAGTCGCTGGTGGACGCCAGGCAGGCGCGGTAGGGTATGGTGGTGGCCGCGTGCTGCCTGGGCTTGTGCGCAGGCGCGAGGCAGAGGCGGCGCTGATCTTCTAATTCTGCCGAATTCGACAGAATTAGGGTCGCTACGATCTAAACCCCCCGGATTCGGGGGATTATCCGCAATTGTCCGCGATTTGATCTTTGCGCACGAGCTTGTACGTTGGATGCTGACCCGTAGCCAGCAAAAAAACAGCCCAGGCGGCTGGGCTGATGGCGCGTTTGCCGGCTTCCACGCGCCACCAAGACCTTGCATCCGCCATCCAGCAAAATTTGGAGGCGGCGGCCTGACTCAAGCCCGCCGCCGTGCGGGCGGCGAGGATAGACTCAGGCGTGGCTTCTGGCAGGCCGGACAACGGGGTGAGGATATCCGGTGTCATGGGTTAGACCTGTCCCAATCTGCGGCCAGGCCACTGTCATGCAGCAGCCTGGCACCATCGCGGCGCCAGGCTTTGTGCCAATCTCGGTGCTTACCGGACATTGCTTATCCGCACACGCGCGGCTGCCTCGGCGGTGGTCTCGGTGGGAGCGGCCTTGGCGACGTGCGCGATCCATGTTTTGACGTGGCCGGACTTGGTGCGCTCGCCAGCGTAGGCTTTGCCGTCGATGCTTGAGGACATTGCGAGCGCTGCGCTTGCAAAGTGGAGCTTGATTGTGTTGTTTGTCGTGCTGTGCATGATGATGATCTCCTTGGAGAGACGCCCTGCCGGGTGGGCGTCGGTGGTTGCGTTGCCGCATCCCATGAGTTGCACTGTATCCCGTAGGGACATAGTAGTCAAGCGATCTGTGCGCCCTGAACTGTAATATTTTGCAAATCAGGCCATCCTCTGCGCCAGATCGGCAGCAGACGGATTGACGTATATCAAAGCGTTTTTGGGGTCGCGCCAGCCAAAAACTTTGCAAAACTCCGGGAAGCTCAGGCGCCCTGGCTGGCCCACAGTACGCCCGATTCGGGTCGCGGCGGTGTGGCGGGCATCGTGGAAGGTGAAGCCCTCCAGCCCCGCAGCTTGGCGGGCTTTGCGAAACAGCGCATCCAGAGCTGCGCTGTCCACCAGCACCACGCGCTCATCATCGATGCCGCGCAGCTGATCAACGACGCGCATGGCCTTGGGCGGCATGGGCACGCTGCGGGCGGTGCCGTTTTTGGTGGTGGGCAACTCCACCCATGCAGCTCGCACGCGGCCCCACTCCAGCCCCACGATCTCGCCGGCCCGCATGCCGGTGCGCAGCGCCAGCAAAAACACCAAGGCCACCTGACCCCTCATTGAGGCTGGTCGTTTTCCCACGCGATGACCAAGGGCGCGCAGCATTGCCCGCGTCTCGGCCCAGCCGATGATGCGCTCGCGGTGGGCGGACTGGGCCGGGCGGCGCACGTCGGACAGCGGGCTGGACTCGATCCACAGCCACTCACGCCGCGCGTAGCCCAGCACCGACCCCATCAGGCCCATCTCCCGCTGCACTGATGCGGGAGCCACTTTGGCCAGCCGAGAGTCACGCCACGCCATCATGTGCCTGCTGGTGATGCTGCCGATGGGTATGGTGAGCGGCAGCACTGGGTCGCGCTCAAACATGGCCAGGCGCACACACTCCCAGCGCTCGCCTCGTCGCGTGGGGGAAACCTCGGCTGCAAATTTGCGCATTGCGTCGATCAACGTTTTGCGCGCACCCTCGCGGCCTTCGGCCTGCGCGCGCAACTCAATCTCGCGCCGCGCGCCCCACGCGGTGGCCGCGCGCTTGGTTTCAAACGTGCCGCTGTCCCGCAGCTTGCCACCCTTGACCTGGACTCGCCAGACCGCGCCTTGTTTGGTGACGTATGCCATGCCTATCTCCCGAGTATCCCGAATCGCTGGCCCGTGGTTTCGATGGGGCCGATTGCGGGGAGATTTTGGGGCCGGGCGGGGCTGATCTTGTCTGACACGGCAAGAAAAAAGCCACCGCGAGGTGGCCTCTGCCCTGCTGTTGTCGCGTTTTGTCAGACACTAAATGTCTGATATGGTGCCCAGGAGAGGCACCAGAAAACCTAGCATTTGCGCGGGTCGGCGTGGATTCATGGGGCCGTTTTGGGGCCTATGCCATCAAACAGACGCCCGCTCACGGTCAAACCTCAACACGTCAGCACGGCGCCAGCGATCGCGCCCGCATGGTTTGGGGTACTCATCCTGGCGGCGGTCGATTGTGCGAGTGGAAACACCGTAGTGCGCCGCCAGATCGGCCTTGCTCATCAGCTCGCCTGTTTGGGACGCCACGGACTCAATGGCACGCGCTGTGGCCGCGTCGAGCATGGCTTGCAGGTCGTCAGGCGACATTGAGATTACGGTCACTGTGGTCATTCTGTGGCCCCAAAAAGATCGCCTGTGTGCGGACACTTGGGCGGCGGGATGGGCTGACCGGCCTCCACAAATGCAATGCACTTGATGTCGCCGCCGGGCATGCGGCGCCACTCAACGGCCTCGCGTCTAAAAGAGGCGCCTATGATTTCGCACACCTCGTTGTCGTCACACTCGTCAACTGGCGCCCCATCTCGCATGGCTTTGTCCCGCGCGCATGTGCCGCACCAGGTCTCTATAAATGCCGCTCCGATGGTGCTATTGCTGGGTATCCACTGCTCACCCGGCAGCCCTCCGAGGATGTCTGTGTGTGTCATTCGTGGCTCCAAAAATCAGACCGTGGTGATGGCACGCGCGGGTAAGCTTTGCGCAGGCCCATGAGGGCGGATGACCAGCCGCAACACCGCCATGGCTTGCCGTCAGCCTCCACACGGTAAGTGTCTACACGCCGGGTGCGGTACAGGTGCAGCGTGTGTGTGACTGGCTTGCCAGTGTCATAGTCGATCACAATCACCTCGCGCCGCAGCTCTGGCAGATCGGGTGCGCGGCCTGGTGCGGGCCTGGCCATGCGCGCAGCGTCGCGCCCGCGCTGCATGGCTTGCAGCTTGCGATCGCGGGCCTCACGCTGATGCTTTGTTGGGTGTCGGTACATGGCAGACCTTGCGCGCTCCGTTTATTACCTGTTAGCCGGCACCAATACCCTCGGTGCCGGCCGTGTGGCGGTCAGTTGAAGCCGTCGATGAATCGGCGGGCTTCGTGCGGCGTTTTCAGCATGCCGCCCAGCATCATCATCAGGCCGATCTCGGCGCCCTTGTGGCCCGCTGTCTCTGGGTGCTTGTCCAGGTCGCTGAACATCGATTTCAGCGCGTTTTGCGCGTCGCCTCGGTCGCAGTATTCGCGGGCGCGTTGCTTGCACCACTCCAGGTGCTCGGCTCGGGTTTGCATCTTCGGTCTTCCTTCGTTGTGCAGGCGTTCGTCGGGTGCCGGCTAACCCGTCGCTGCACCGGACTGGCCCTGGCTGGCCAGCCGGTGAGCTATGCGTTAGGCCACTCGTTGTCGGGTTGTCGTCACTCGCACAATTTCCAGCTGGCCAGCGTATCGGGCGGACGTGGTTGCGATGTACTCGCGCGCAGCCTCGACGGAGGCGCAAACCGTAATCACACGCGGCGAATAAGCCGTGTTGTTGGATGGCATGAACCAAATTTCTGCGACCTCTTCAGTACCAAGTTCCATTTCTGTGCTCCTAGTTTGTAGCGCGCGGTCTAACCCGCAATTCAAGCCGACGCCTGACGGCGCGGCTCACCTCGAACGTTAGAGCCCACCAAACCCCGGCCCCATTCGCAGCTCGCGCACACGGTCGTTGCGCAGGCGCTGCGGCAGCGCCACCAGTTCTCGATAGGCGTCAAGGAACGACCGGATCACCATCCGCTCGCTCATCGTGAAAACATGCCCCTCTGGCGCCCACGTCAGCGCGCGGGCCAGATCGTCCATGCGCTCGCCAGGCACAGCCCAGCACATGCCGCCAAAGTGCCGGTAGGCGCCAGTGGGCTCTAACACTGCGCTCGAACCGATCCCCAACAGCGGGGAAGGTTCTTGGATCTCGGGTGCTTCAGTGGTGTTCATGCGTTTCCTCGCGCTGTTGGGTCCGGTTCAGCTTGGAGTTAGGCCGCACGAATGCGCTCAGCGCAGTACAGCGCAAGCTCTGGGCATTCAGCCGTGTCGGCGTGGACGGCTTCGCACACCTTTGCGCACCGCTCGCGCTCTGCGGCCACGGCTGCGTCAAGCGCGGCTTGGTCGTACAGTGGCTCCCAAACCAGCGGTGGGGCGCCGTCGCTCGGTAGACTTGGGCTACTGCGCAAGTAGTCGCCGCCATCCCCCGGCCCACCCAGCCCAGGCACACGCGCCGCCCAAGCACGCGGCCTAACAGGTCGCTCAACTTGACCCACCACGGCGGGCCTGTTGTCTGCATCGGTCATCTCGTCTTCCTTCGGTTGTGGCGCTCGCGCCGTGGCGGTCA
>OFRC01000072.1_pt1 | contig 35287 bp, 45 predicted proteins | sample 1543051 | NCBI WGS metagenome assembly OFRC01 (sample SAMN07774231, study PRJEB24372) | wastewater metagenome
GGAGTATTGACAGGTGGCGCAATGGGGGCCAGTGCCCAAGTGTTGAGCCATCGCAAAGTGCCCGAGGTAGGCCCGCTATCGCGCGCTGTAAACGTGGATGGTGGCGCAGCAGTACCACAAGAGCCTGCACAACCACTACCACCCGTAGCCATGTCGCCAGAGCAGGAGCAAACGCTACTGGCGCTTGCCAATTGGCGCAACAAGGCATTGACCGACAAGGCCAATGGCACGAAGGACGTAAAGACCACGGCAGAAGACGGAACGCCGGTCACGATCCCCGGCAAGCAGCCGGAATTCCTGACCCCTGCCGAGAAGGAAGAACAAGCCTTCTTAGCTGAGAACGGCGGCGATGTGCAGGCACTTGCGCGGGCTTACCCCGGCGTGCTGGCCGTGCCCGAAGTGGCAGAGTTGCCAGCACAAGCCCCGATTGCGGCGACACAGCAGGCAATTGACGTACCGCCAGAAACCCCCGGCCAAGTGGCAGAGTTGCCACCTGTAGCGCCTGCCGTTTTGGGGCAGCCAAGTGCCGAGGCATTCGCAGCGCGGGAGCAAGACCGCCCAGCCGAGCCTACAGGGGAGGTGTTGCCAGGGGACATTCTCACGCCAAGAGGAAACCCGTTCAAGAACATGGCAGCAGCCATGACGGCGCAAAAGCGTGCCGGTGATACCCATGAAATCGTGCGCGTGGCCGGTGGGCTGGTCGTGCGCCAGAAAGCACAAAGCGATGGCACAAGTGTTCAAACTGCCGGATTGGATCGACCAGCCGCTACGGGACAAGATAGTGAGCCCGCAGGAAGCGCTATCGCTCCAGTGGTTGAGCCAGCAAGCGGACAAGCAGGGGCTATTCAAGATAACCCCGGACTTGCAGGAGGCGGCGGACAGGCTTTGGCTGTACCACTGGCCGGTACAAGCTCGCCTGCAGTAGCGCCTACTGGGAACTCTGCCAGGCCGCAAAAACTTCCTGTGCAATTGGCTGGGGCCAAGCCACGGTACAACTACGGGGCAAAACAGTTTTTTCTGAACTTCGCCAGCGACATTGATCGTGCAGCCTACATTACGGCGCAGGGCAAGGCTTCATCGCGCGATGCTGACTATCTTGCATTTGTGACCCAATCCACAGGGATGACAGACGAGCAGGTTCGGGCGCATGGCGTTGCAGTACGCGAGTCAATCAAAGCGCAGGCTAAAGACGCCACCCCTGGTACGTTGGATGTGGCCGAGGTTTCGCGGGCGAGTGGCAAAGTTGCCAGTGAAACCACCACAAAAACTACTGAAACCACACTAAACGTACCAGATAGTGAAAGTACGCTTGCACAAGCGCCATCCGAAAACCCCGAGTGGACGCGCATGCCCCACGCCGAGCGCTTGGCGCTGACGACCCGAACCGGCATGAGCAAGCTGGTTGCCGACAAGATCGCGCGCACACCATGGGCTGACATTACGCTAAAGACCCGCACACGCATTGAGGCGGCAATGGCAGCACCCGTTAGCGATATGCAAACCGCAGACGCGCCAGTGGCACCCAAGCCAGCCAAGGCGAAAAAGCAGGATAAGACACGGGCGGCACGGCTTGCCGCCTACGACAAGAACCCGCTGATTACGTTCATTGCAGCGCATGGCCTGTACCATGACAAAGACCAGCCCGGAAGCCTCAAATCTGAGTTTTCACCAGACAAGGAAATCATGGTGCCCGGTTATGGGCCGGTATTCCGCAAGATGGGCAAGCGCCTGGACGCACTGGTGCAAAACGCCATTGAGGACGGCTACCTTCCAAAAGACGGCACCGAGCAGCAGCTATACAGCCTGATCCAGCGTGCGGTTGGCGGTGAGAAAATCACACCCCAGTATGCAGAGGGCGTGGCCGAGAGTGAGGCGCAGGCACAAATGGACGCCCGCGCAGAGCTTGAACAAGAGCAGTATGGCGCTGACAATAGCGAACCGGCAACGGCTGACGAGATTGAAGCGGCACTAGATGCCGAAATGGAAGCATCCGACGCGGCGTTTTTTGCTGTTGATGATTCCGATATTCCATGGGATGCCCCCGGCAATTCCAGCACCGAAGCATTTTTACGCGCCATGGGCGCAACCGAACAGGAGATACGCGATGGCCTTGCCCAAGAACAAAACGGACAGAGCAGCAGCAATCAAGCTGGCGCTGGCACTCAAGAAGCTATCACCGGAGCAGCGCAAGCAGGTAATGGTGGACGGAGCCCGCAGGCGGGGGATTCAGTCGCGGCACGACCCGGTGGAAGTGACAGCGAAGGACTGACCGCACCCACGCGGGATGATGTGCTGGCGCAGCAAGATCGCGCCGACAAAGCCGACAAAGCCGCCAAGGCCGAGAAGGCACAGAAAGCAGCCCAAGACCTGAAAGACAAACAGGAGCGCGAACGCAAGGACATTGCCAAGGCATCCGAAGCCGCTGCAGACACGTTCACGCTGGGGGGCGATCCAATGGAGAACCTGACCGGGCAGCAGGATGTATTCGGCCAACCCGACAAGCCAGCAGCCAGCAAAAATACCATCTTCACCGAGGATGCCGCAGAGAAGGCACGGGCACGCTTGAAAGCCAAGCTGCGCAACCTGAATAGTGGCCTTGACCCTGAAATGATGCTGGATGGCATCACGCTGGCCGGTTATCACATCGAGAAGGGCGCACGCACCTTTGCAGCCTACGCCAAGGCCATGCTGGCCGACTTGGGCGATGGTGCGAAGCCGTACCTCAAGAGTTGGTATTTGGCAGCGAAGTTTGACCCGCGAACTGCAACATTTGACGGAATGGACAGCGCGGCCAGTGTGGAAAGTGCGGAGATTGATGTACCGGCAGAGAGCGCAGAGAAGGCGACAACAACCACACAAGAAACACCGGCCATCGTGGAGCACGTTACCGGCAATGGCAAGACCCTGCGCGGCGTGGTGCGTACCGACCTGAGTTTGGCCGAGGCCAAAGCGATCGACAAATTCACGTTCAAGAAGGACGGCGGGTTTTTCATCCGTGAGGAGCACTTGGACGCGCTCAATGCCGCGCACCCGGAAAGTGGCAATATTGCCAGTGGAAACCCAACGCTTGAAACCACCGAGGGGCGGCACGTTGTTGCGAAGCTGGTGGCGGATCACCTTATCGGCGGCAACAAGTTTGCGACCATCATTGAGGCGCGCAAGTTCATTGCCGACAAGACTGGCACCAAAATTGAGCCGGGAACTGATGCTGCCAAGCGCGCAGACGAGGCGATTGAATTGGGGGTTGTCATTGCATCCCGTGAAATCGTCTACGCGGCACGCAAGCAAGGCCATTCTGATGATGTGATCTTTAAGCGGCTGGTGAGCCTGTACGAAGCGCAACCATCCCTAAACGTGCGCGATTCGGTTAGCCTGCGCAATCAAGCGTACAGCACGCCGGTGCCGCTGGCGTTCGTTGCCAGTCGGCTTGCGCGCATCACATCGGACAAGAAGGTGGGAGAGCCCACGGCGGGTAACGGCGCTCTGATGATGGAGGCAGACCCAAAGAATGCCACGGTCAATGAAATTCAGGATGACCGGCTGGAGGCTTTGCGCTCGCAAGGCTTTGCACCAACGCAGAATGATGCGGCGGCGATGGCGTTCAAGCCGAAGTCCCTGCAATCAATGGCGATGAATCCCCCATTTGGCCCCGTGAACGGGAAGAAATGGACGTTTGGCGACTTCACAACGGGCGAGATTGACCACGCCATTGTGATGAATTCGCTTGAAGCACTGAAAGACGATGGCGATGCGGTGCTGATTATTGGCGGTACGCTGGCGATTGAAGATGAGGCGCGTAAGGACGCCTACCGTGGCAAGGCGAAGCGCGAATTCTTCTACAACCTGTACGGTCAATACAATGTGGTCGATCACTTCACAGTCAGCGGCGATCTATACAAGAAGCAAGGGGCCGCTTACCCTGTGGATGTACTGGTTATTCGTGGCCGTGGCAAAAGTGCGCGCGGGTTGCCTGCCGCACAACTACCCCAGTTAGTAAACACCTGGGATGAACTCAAGGGGAAATTAAATGAGACTGATAGCTTGGGCGCCCAAGGGGCAGGAAATTCTGGCGGCGGTGGAAGTTCCAACGGGGGAGATTCTGACCAAGGAGGGTTATCTGGATCTTCTACAGGGCCGAGTGGAAGACATGTCGCAGGGGGCGGATCAGACGGACTTGCAGCAGGTGTCGGACTTACTGATGGAAGCGGGGTTATTGTCGATTCCGCTGGATCAACAGCGGCCAGTGGGGCGGCAGATCATTCAGGACAACGAGGAAATGATGCTGGAGCTAAGACGGCTGGGGATACCGGGGGAGTTACCACTACGGGCGGTAATCAGCAACAAGGAAGCACAGAAGGCAATCGCCCAAACAAACCTGCTGGGGTGGACGCTGGAAATCGTAAACGGGTTGATCCACAGGGAATAGCCGAGGCCGCAGCAAGCGGCAAGCTGCAAGTCAGTTACGCGAATTTTTCGGGCAATCGCTCGGTCAATACGCTGGTGGCGACAAACCACCTTTCGGCCATTGCCAACGCCTTCAAGAACCTGCAAAAGCGCGTGGGCGACATTGACAGTTTCGTGATGGCCGAGTTGCAGTACGAGCCCGAGCAGTTCGCAAAATCGTTTTCTGCCGAGCAGGTAGAGGCGCTGGCGCTGGCAATCGACAACATCGGCCAGGGTAAAGGCTTCATCATTGGCGACCAAACCGGCATCGGCAAGGGCCGCGTGGTGGCCGCGATGATCCGCTACGCCAAGTTGAACGGCAAAACCCCCGTATTCGTCACGCAAATGCCCGACCTTTACGGCGACATGATGCGCGACCTGAACGACATTGGCATGGCTGGCACGCGCCCGCTGATGACAAACAACAATGCATCGGTGCCGCTGGATTCCGAGGCGCTGAAATGGTTTGGCGAGAAGCAAGGGATTCAGACCCGCATTACTGAATTGCTGGATGCAATGGAGGATGTTGCAATTGCCGACCTGGGCGAAAAAGCGACAAGCATGGAGCCAGCAGACCGCAACAAGGCCATTGCCACAGCCGTAAAAACATCAACAAACCCCGAACTGGTTTCGCTGCGCGCCGAAATCAAGGAACTCAAAGAGAGCATGCCCGAGCGCAGGGGTAAGTTTCTGGACACGCCCGCCATTGATTCGCATGAAAGAACCCTGCAAAAGATGGTGAGTGATGGCTCCATTGGCGACCATGACGTAATTTTCACCACCTACAACCAGATGGCCGCATTGGATTCTGGCAAGCCGAAGAAGGACAAGGAAACAGGGGAAAGGACTGCATCAAAACCGGCAGAATTTGGCTACAGAAACACCTTTTTGGAGCGCTTCGTTAACTCCGATTCGATGCTGATTCTTGACGAATCGCACAATGCTGGCGAACGAGGCGATGGCCGATTCCCCAAGGTGGGGGATGTGGTGCGGCGGCTTATCAGCCAGTCGGGCGGGGTGTTCTATTCGTCGGCCACGTTCGCTAAGAACACGGCAGTCATGGATGTTTACAGCAAAACCGACTTGGGCAGTGCGTTTTCAAATCCCGAAGATTTGGTGAACGCCATAAACAGCGTGCCTATGCAGCAGATCACATCGGCCATGCTGGTGGAGGCTGGGCAGTACCTGCGCCGTGAACGCTCTTTTGAGGGCATTGAATACAAGACCGAATCGGTAGAGGTAGACCAGCAGGCGGCAGAGGACGTATCGACGGCTATGCGGCTTGTGGTGGCCTTCGATAGCGCGAAGAAAGAGGCCATTGCCGAGATTCAAAACGAGCTTGACCAAGAAGGCGCTGTAATGGCGGCGGTGAATGGCGGCGGATCATTGGCATCCGTCGATTCGCTGAATTTCACTTCCGTCATGCATAACGTGGTCAACACCTTCTTGCTGGCGCTAAAGGCGGATGCAGCGGCCAATTCGGCCATTTCCGCAATCCGCGCAGGGGAGAAGCCGATCATTACCGTTGCGAACACCATGGAAATGTTCATCACGGAATTTGCAAAGGAGTCCGGGCTCGGTATTGGCGATACCCTCAATGCAACCTTTGGCGATGTGCTTAAACGGTATTTGGAAAAGACCAGAAAAGCCAAGATTACAAGCCCTGGGGGACAAAGTGAAGTTGTCACGCTGACAGACGATCAACTTGGCTCTGATGGCGTAGAAGCCTACGAGGCGGCACTAGAACACATTGAAAGCATGGATTTGAATATCCCGCTTTCACCCATCGACCATATCAAGCAAAAGATAGAGGAAGCCGGTTTCAGCATTGGCGAAATCACAGGACGGCAGACGGTGGTGGTGAATGGAATTCTGCGCAACCGCAACAAGGCCGAGTTGAATACGGCGGGCAAGAAAAACACCATTGCCAACTTCAACGGTGGCGAGCTTGACGCGCTCATCATCAACCGTTCGGGCTCCACTGGTTTGTCTATGCACGCATCCGAGACATTCGCAGACAAGCGCCGCCGAGTGATGATTGTGGCGCAGGCCGAGCTTGACATTAACAACCACATGCAAATGCTGGGGCGCATCAACCGCACCGGGCAGGTCACAGAAGGCCCATTTGACAGCGACACGCCCGAGCGCCGGGGCAGTCTTGCCATGCGCCAACGTAACGCAATGCAGAACGCACGGCGCATCAACGCATTGAGCGCACGCACCGGCAAGGTACAGGGCGGCATTGCAAGCCCTGCGCGTACTGCCATGGGGGCCAAGCAGGCCAATGCAGCGTTGAAGCTGGCGCAGCAGGGCCATGCGATACCAGAACCAACGGATGACGGTGGCAAGGGCCGGACTTACGGCGGGAAGCCAGCCGCCTACGGATTGCCACGGTATGCGCAGATGACGGCCAATGTGCCAATTGAATTGCGCCCAGCCGCAGTGCTATCGAACAAGATGGCGGGCTTGAACGCCAATACAACCGCTGGACGCAAGAGCGCAGTAGAAGATAAAAGCGCCCTGGACTTCATGAACAAGTACGGCGACCGGGTTGCCGCTGAAATGGTGGGCGGGAATATCGTACTGAATGAAAAGCTGGGATTCCCCATTAAGCTCGATGAACACGGCGCACCATTCGTGCAAGGGGCTATCTCCCGAGTGACCGGGCGCATTGGTTTGCTGCCACTGGCCGAGCAGGCTGACCTTTACAGCCAGTTGGCCGCCGAGTATGGCGATTTGATGGCGCAATTGGATGCGCTTGGGCAGAACGACCTAGAGGCGAAAACGTACCCATTGGATGCTGAAACAGTAGAGAAAAAGGTACTCCAAAAAGCTGACGCAGGCACGGCCAGCCCGTTCACATCCGCAGTAACGGCAGAGAAGGTCAACATTCGCAAGCTGGGCAAGCCATACCCGAAAGCCAAAGTACAGGAGCTGGTCAAGGAGGCATTGGGCGGCGTGGAGGCCATGGAGGCACGGCGAAAAATACTGTCTGACGTTACGACGCAGATCAATGCCGAAGTGGTTGCGCTCCAAGGCGTAATGAATAGCGCCACTGCAAGCGAACGGATAACCATTCAGAAGCACATTGACTCGCTCAATTCGGCAAGCACGCGCTTTCGCCAATCGCTACCGGCCATTGGCTTGTCGGTGGTGCTGAAAACGGATGCCGGGAATATGTACGGCATTGTGACCGGCATCGACAAGAAGGGCAAAGCAAAATCAGCCGGTGCATTGAGCGCATGGAAGATCAGAATTGCCGTGGTGGACGGTGCGCGAAGCATGACGCTGCCACTCACACAGCTTTATGTGGACGAAACCGCTGTGATTCCGCCAAATGGCATTGTGATGAAGCAGGCCAGCGACATGACCATACCAAACGCCGAGCGCAACGGGTTTGAAACGGTACCAGTGCTGGAGGCATTTGACCGTGGACAGACGGACGCCAGGGAAAACCGCATCATCATTACCGGCAACATTTTGCGCGGTTACGGCGTGCTGCGCGGCAGGCTGCTGAACTACACCGACAACAAGGGCGGCATTCAGCAGGGCATTTTGATGCCCGCAGACTTCGACATTGATTCGGTTGCCGCACGGTTCACGCCAACACTGAAATCGGAAGATGAAGTGATTGGGCTTATTGACAAGGGCGGGGTGGTGATTGACAAGGGCACCACAGGGGAAACTCTGCGTATCCAGAAGTCGGGCAGCGTGTACATCGTAGAGGTTGCAAAAACAGGAACGGGCAAGAAGCTGGCAAAAAATGCCGAGGGCTTGAACTTCGTTTCTTCTGGCAACAAGATGCGGGTTCGCATTTGGGATAGCGCCGATTTACGCGCGTTCCTCAAAGACACGGTTAAGCCAGAAGGCATTAGCCTGATTCCCAACGCTGCAAGTACCAAGCTGATGGAAGGCGGCGACTCCGCAGCCTACAGCCGGTCAATCGCCAGGACAAGCGGCCAGCCTGCCGAGCGCGTGCAGTCCACGGTGAACATGATTGTTTCGCGCTGGGTGAACGCGCCAAAAGTGGTGGTTGTGCAAAATCTCGATGACCCGCGTGTGCCCGATGCCGTGCGCAAGGATGAAAAGGCGTTCACGAAAACCGCTGCCCAGCAAACGAACTCGACCAACAACGCCGGTTCAATTGACGGGTTTATTGACAGGGAAACAGGTACGATATTTTTGGTTGCCGACAAGCTGGCCGGTGATGCCGATGTGGTGCGCGTGCTGATGCACGAAAGCCTTGGGCACTTCGGGCTGCGTGGCCTGTACGGTACGCAGTTAGGAACTATTCTAGACCGCATGGCCGTGCTGAATGCCGATAAAGTGAAGCATGCAGCAAAACGACTTGAACTTGACTACAACAACCCAGTACAGCGGCGTGTGGCCGCAGAGGAAGTGCTTGCCTATATGGCGCAGAACTCTCCCGAACTTGGCTGGGTCAAGAAGACGGTGGCGGCGATCCGGTCTTGGGCCAGAAATTACATTCCGGGCTTTTCCAACATGCGTATGAGTGATGACGAGTTGATCCGCAACTTCATCATCCCGGCGCGCAACTGGGTTGAAAACGGTGGGCCGGAAGGTGGCGGCGGTGGCAAAGTTGCCACTCGCAAGACGGATTCGACTGGCAACTCTGCCACTCCAGCCATGTACAGCCGCAACCTTGGCGAAGCCTTGACCAGCGGAATCAACAATGTCCGCGATGTGAAACTTGCAGCCGGGTATCAGGTAAGCGACCTCTTTCAAGGCGAGGGACGCTTGGGCTGGTGGCATAAGTCAGTGGGCAGCATGTACCACTTGGCGCACAAGTCCGTGCCATTCAAGCGGGTGTACGACTCCATTCAAAACTTCTTGAACGATGTGAGCTTCTACGCTGCCGAAGCGGCGGATTTGGCGCCCACGATTCTGCCCAAGCTGGACAAGGCCACGGACGCACTGCCCAAGATGACGATTTTCGGCAAGGAAGTGGGGCAATCCCCACTGTCACCCGAAGATACCAAGGCATTGAGCGCCCCCGTGTTTGAAGGCACCTTGGCATGGGGCCGCAATAAGGCCGGCGTAGCGATGCCATCCGAAGACATTGAGGCCGAGCTTGGCGCAACCAGCCTGGACGACAAGGCCAACATGCTGATGCGCGCGGGGCACATTGACCCCAAGGTGTTGCGCATGTGGCAAGGCTTGCCCATGGAGCAGTACGAAGCCATCATCAACGGCAAGTTTGAAAAGCAATTCATGAAACCCGGTGTGGTGTTTACCCCTGCCGAGTTGAAAGAGCATTTCAAGATGACCGACGCCCAGGTGGCGCTATACCAAGAGTTCCGCAAGGCAACGGACAAGAGCATCGACAATCTGGCAATCAGCGAAATGCTGAACTACGCCGGTAAGGATGCGCTGCCGATCCGTGAGCAGGTATTGGAATCGGCCAGCGTGAGCGAGGCGGGGCAAACCCTGCGGGACTACCTTGTGTCGCTGGTGGAGTTGGAGCCCGAGCGCGACGAGGTGCTATCGGCCACGGCGGCCAAGATGCTGGACATTGCCGCGCATGCGCAGGATATGAAGGATCGCGGCTATGCGCCACTGTCACGCTTTGGCACCTACACACTAGAGGCCACGCTAGACACGGGGGAGCGCTATTTCAGCCTGTTTGAGACTGACCGGGAGCGCAACAAGGCCGCGCGCATGCTGGGTGCGGAAGGCGCAACTGGCATTACTTCGGGCACTATGTCGCAGGAAGCCTACAAGCTGCTGAACGGCGTGAGCCCGGAAACGGCGGCACTGTTCGGTGAAATGCTTGGACTCGATAGCCAGGGCAATGAAGCCAAGGATTTGGCCTTCCAAGAGTTCATCAAGCGCGGCACGGCCAATCGCAGCGCCATGAAGCGCTTATTGAAGCGCAAGGGCATTGCCGGTTTCAGCGATGATGCTGGCCGGGTGCTGGCCGGGTTTGTGTATTCCAACGCCCGCAAGACGGCGAGCAACCTGCACACCAAGGAAACATCGCAGGCCGTGAGCGACATTCCGAAGGAACAGGGCGAATTGAAAGACGCTGCGGTGAAGCTGCAGGAGTACGTGAGCAACCCCATGGAAGAAGCCGCGGCATTCCGTGGCCTGCTGTTTGCGCAGTATTTGGGTGGCTCTGTGGCTTCGGCCATGGTCAACGCGACACAGCCATTCACCACGACGTTGCCCTATCTGAGCCAGTTCGGCGGTATCCGCAAGGCTGGTGCGCAAATGCTGGCCGCTGTGCAGGACGCAGCCAAGCACAAGACCGGCGATGTGCGCCTGGACGCGGCATTGAAGAAGGCCGAGGAAGAAGGCATTGTGAGCCCGCAGGAGGTGCATCAACTCATGGCGCAGGCCATGGGGCGTGCTAACCTGAAATCGGGCGACGGCACCACTGTGGGCGATGCGCTGGCAAAGGGTAGTAATGCCTTGTCCAAGCTGTCAATGGCGTGGGGTAAGGTGTTTGGCATAGCCGAACAGTTCAACCGGCGCACGACCTTTATTGCAGCCTACCGCACGGCGGTGGAGCAAGGCATTGCCGATCCGGCGAAGTTTGCCGAGAAGGCCGTGAACGAAACGCAGTTCGTTGCGAACAAAGGAAATAAGCCCCGCTGGGCGCGCGGGGCCGTGGGCTCTGTGCTGTTCACGTTCAAGTCGTACAGTGTGAACTATTTGGAGCTGGTCACTCGCATGGCGACCGCTGGCGAACCCGGATCACCCGAGCGACTGGCCGGCCAAAAGGCGGCAGTGCTGGCAATCGCCATTCTGTTCATGATGGCCGGGGCCGAGGGCTTGCCGTTCGTAGAGGACATTCAGGATGTGATTGACGGCGCCATGCAGAGATTGGGCTACAACTTTTCCAGCAAGCAGCAGATGAAAACCTTTCTGACGCTGGCATTGGGTAAGGACGGCGCTGAATTCGCTATGAGCGGTGTATCTGGCCTGCCGGGTGCGCCGATTGATGTGTCGGGCCGCTTGGGCATGGGCAACCTAATCCCCGGCACCGGCCTATTCCAGAAAAAGACCGACCACACCCGCGACCTGATGGAACTTGCAGGCCCAGGTGGTGACATGGTGAAGCGCGGATTCACTGGCGCCGAGCAAATGCTGGGTGGCAACTTTGCCAGTGGATTGACGACCATTTCACCAAAAGCTGCGCAAAACGTGGCGAAGGCTATCGACATGGCCGATACCGGCATGTACCGCGACGACAAGGGGCGCAAGATCATCGACACCACTACGGGCGAAGCCTTTGCCAAGGCTATCGGATTCCAGCCTCGCAGCGTGAAGAACGTTCAGGAGGCATCCATGGAAGTGCAGAAGGCAAAAAGCCAGTACATTCTTGCCTCCGGTGAAATTCGGGCTGCGATGGCGCAGGCGATTTTCATGGACGACGAAGACATGAAGCAACGCGCCCGTGATTCGATTGCTGCATGGAATGAGAAGAATCCAGATCAGCGCATGACCTTGGACATGCCTGCGGTGCTGCGGAAGGTGCGTGAAATGCGCAAGACAAAAGAGCAGCGCATGGCCGACACAGCACCAAAGGCGATCCGCGCCCAGGTGCGCGACCAACTCAAGGAGGAATTGCACTGATGAACTGGGCTGGACTTTCCGTACTTATCGGCCTCATTGCCATTGCCATTGCTGCCGTGCAGGCGTTATTGCGGTAGCGAACCCCAAGCCGGGTTGATTTCCTGAGTCTTGCCTTTTCAATCGGGGCAAGATTCAGGAGTGCCACATGACAAAAGTCAGCAAGAACATTGATTTTCTAACCGACGACTACGGGAACCTTGTTGGGTCACGAAACCCACGTAGCGCAACATCAAAAGACGCCGAGTTTGCAGACACGCACCTTGCAAGGCTCGCCACCGACACCTCCGGCAACGTCACAGTGCTGGTGGCTGGTGGTGGAGTGCTACGCGCCGACACAGGAACGGAGTTTGGGTACAAATCAGCTTTAGCGGCAAGAGCCAGATCATCAGCGCCAGCGATTGACGCAGCGACAGCATCATCTACAAAACTGAGCGTGGTGGGCGGCGCAAAGGGTGACACCCTAGCGAATATCGAAGTGACGATAACAACCAGCGCCATTGCGTCCCCGGTGACGATCAAAGACGGGAATTTGCCGGATATGGCGATTCTTCCGTCCGGTACTGCGGTGGGGGTCTATTTGGTATCCGTTGGCAAGATTTCGGTCTCTGGCGGGTGGGTAGTCACCATGCCAGCAAACGCAACAGGTAAATGTTTCGGGAGTTTTCAATAATGGCTGATTTATATTTTGACTTCAATCGCGGGAACGATGCCAACTCTGGATTGACACGGCTTCTTCCAAAGAAAAATTTGAATAGTGCAAATCTCAATGTAAATATTGGTGCTGGCAATGCGATTTTGCTTGCGAACGACAGCGTTTGGGATATTCCGCAGCTTGCATCAGCAAACCAGTACGCTAGTATCTTTTTGCTCAACGGAGCAAGCTACAACAATAAAGCATACATCACCTCATACGATGCCGCTGGCGCATCCGGGACGAAGCCTACGATTAAATTTGTCATGACGCCAGTATCGGGTGATTGGGTTTGGGATGGGGTAAAGCTCGCGTGGTACATCCAGCTTTCCTACACCTTATCTAATGTTTACGACATATGGTGCAAAGTCGGGGCAGTCTACGCGCAGAACGTAAATCAAGGTAATAACACAAACATTCAAACAACATACAACAACCTTACATCTGCAACTCTGCGAACATGGGGAGACTCAACAAACAACCGCATTTACTTATGGGGCGATGGCTGCACAACAGCAGGTACAAACCCAACACAAGCATTTGGGACCGGCAGTATCAAACTCAACTGGACACAATTTTTCCGGCTATTTGAATCCGGTAAGTATCTGACAGTGGATGGGATCCATGTCGAGTCTGGTGGTGGGTTGCTGTCCCAACAAACAGGCGGTGGGGGCATCATCATGCCGGGCTTGGAGGTTTTGAATTGCTCATCGTTTGACACATGCACTGTAATTGGGTCGTCCCCACAAAACACATCCAACAGCAGTACGTGGATTGAGCTTGTTGCCCACCACAACAACTTCCACACTAGCAGCGGCCCACAGATTACGTTTGGCGGGTGGGGGTGTGTTGCAGATATTTACAGGAATACGTTCACCAACTCTAACAATTGCGAGTCTACAGGCGGTACGATCTATTCAACGTCAAGGGGCCACTCTGGGTCAAACAATGGGATAAAAACCATTCGCAATAATGTGTTTGATGGCGCGAGAAATGGCATCGGAAACTCCGGGTTTGATGGCAGTGCTATCTACTTTGATGCGAACGATAGCAACTCATACGCATACGGCAACTTGATAAAAAACTGTTTCAAAGCCATACAACTCAACTCTGGTCGTAAGGCGGTTGTCGTTGGCAATATCGCCGTGAATTGCGACATGCTAATAAGCGCAACCGACTCTGCATCTATCGGCTCATCGGATTACACGGTTAATAACAACATCCTCTACCAGACAACAATGAGCCGTCACCCTCACGGCTTTCAGGCGCTTACGGCAAACAGTGCGGCAACCCTGCGCTCGGAAGCTGACACATCAGGGTCATTGGTGAACATCGAGTTTTGTAATAACGTGTTGATTGGTACAAATACACCAGGCGGTGCCGCTGGAGCGACAGTCGGGTATCCAAACAACTGGTCGAAGATTACATGCCAAAACAATTACATCACCGGGTTTAGCACGGCGATCAAGGACTATGGTGGAGCCGACAAGACTACAGCGACGGCCACAATGGCAAGCGGGGACTGCAACTTTACAAATCCTGGTACATACGATTTCAGCATTGATGCTAGCTCCACCCTGGCCGGTGCCGGGAATCGCATTAGCAGCACATTGTCTGGGTTGAAGTGGTACAGGGACTTTTACGGAAATCCTTTTAATGCAGCAAAACCGTCAATTGGAGCTTGTGAGGTCGTAGCCGAATAGCCACAGACAAAGTAGCCCTTTGCAGCAAACGATAAGCCCCTGAGGGGGCTTTTTTACGCCCTAGCAAAAGTGGCAACTCTGCCACCAGAGCCCATTCAGGGTTGCATTCCTGTGTGCCTAATTTCCAATGCAGGGCATGACACAGCAAGAACGAGACGACCTAATAGCCGCCATTGCAACCGCTGTCCGCCAGCGCGCGACGGATGCCCAGCTCTCCGACGATGAACAGAGATGGGTTCGTATGGCGATAAAGAAGGAAGCCCAGAGCATTGCATTGCGCCAAGCAATCATCGAGAAAAGCCTAACTGGTTTGGTGTGGGCTGCAATCGTTGGTGTTGGCGCGATGTTTTTGCAGTGGGCGACTGCGCATGGGTACAAGCCATGACACCCGACACTTTGCCAAAGCAGCCAAGCCCTGACGAGCTAGAGGCCGAGGCAAAGATACACGACGACCACGGAAATTTGCTGTGGGCAAAACAACTAAGACAACTCGCGCAGGAATTGCGCGAAAAGCACGATGGGCGGGAAATATGGTGATCGACGCAGTGGTGGCACTCGCTTTTCTCGTTGGGGCACTGCTTATTAGTGCTGTGGTTTTATGGATTTTGACCGAGGAAGATGATGACGTTTGACGAATGTTTTGCGAAATTGATCGGCCACGAAGGGGGCTATGTCCACGATCAGCGCGACCCGGGCGGAGAAACGAAGTTTGGAATTTCCAAGCGCAGCTATCCCGCACTGGATATCGCAGATTTGAACGTCGATGACGCCAAGGCCATCTACAAGCGGGACTTTTGGGTCCGTGCGCAATGTGATAGGCTGCATCCAGACCTTGCTTTCCAGGTGTTTGACGGTGCAGTAAATAGCGGAATTGGCAACAGCATACGCTGGCTGCAAGAGGCCGCGGGCGTGGCCGTTGATGGTGTGGTGGGGCCGCTGACACTGCGCAAGGTTGGCGACATGGATGTGCCAATCATCATTGCCCGGTACAACGGGGTGCGGCTCAAATTTATGGCGTCACTGTCTACATTTGATGTGTTTGGCCGTGGCTGGGCACGGCGCATTGCGGCCAACTTAATGGATGTGTAGCCATGCTTCGCAATGCAATTGAATCAACAGGCGGAAGGCGATTCTTGCTGGCGCTTGGCGCTGGCGCAACCACAACGTTTTTGCAATGGTGGGGCAAGCTAGATCCGGCAGGAAGCACGTATGCGCTGGTGGTAATTGCCACGGTGGGGGCCTACATCGCAGGAAACACCGCCCAAAAGCTGAAAGCACCCGAGGCAGACAAATGATCTACACCCATGCCATTGCCGCGATTGCTGCCGCTGCTATTGCAGCTACAGGAGCGTGGCAGGTTCAAAACTGGCGATACGAGGCAAAGGAAAACGAACGTGCAAAACAGGAACTGGCTCAAATCCAACTTAGCGCAGCGGCATCTATTCGACGGCTGGACAACACGATTGCTGCGCAAAACTCAGCAGCTACCCGCGCCGTGGGTCTTCGGCGTGATCGCGATAGTGCTTATGTTGAGCTTGAACGGCTGCGCGCACAACTCGCCAACGTGCCCGGAGGTGACGCTACCCCGAGCGCCTGCCCTGACAGAGCCGCTACCGTCCGTGAGCTATTCGCTACGTGCGCAACAGAGCTTGTCGAAATGGCGGGAATCGCTGATCGGCACGCCTCAGATGCAAAAACCCTGATCGACGCTTGGCCGAAATAATGACCGATACCGGAAAATCATCGAACCCCAAAGACGCGGTGAGCGACAAGAAGATACCCCTGTGGCTGCTTTCTCCCATTGCCAAGATGCATTGGGCGATTGGGCAGTTTGTGGGCCTGTGCAAGTACGGCGCTTGGAACTGGCGCGCGACTGGTGTTCGCTCCAGCGTGTACCTATCCGCCATCCAGCGCCACGCCGACGCCTACGCCAGCGGGGAGGAATTCGACCCGGTTGATGGTTCGCACCACCTGGGCAACATCATGGCCTGCTGCGCGATCCTGCTGGATGCCAAAGAGGCCGGCAAGCTGATTGACGACCGCCCACCGAGCCTTGGCCTGCGCACTGCGTACAACTGGGGCGAGGACGTTATGGCGCGGCTGAAACGCCAGTACCACGACAAAGCGCCCCGGCACTACACGATTGCCGACACTGATACTATCGGTGCAGATCGCGCGCCCTGAGTTGGGTGTAGCGCATTAACTGCTTTGGGTCTTTATGCCCGGTAATCAGCATCATTTCGGGGATGCTGTGCTTATTGGCCTCAACCAACCGGCTGATAGCCTCGTGGCGAAGATCGTATAGGCCAAGGTCCAGAATATTCAAATCCCGGCATGCGCGCGGGAAAATGCTGCTCCATGTCCCCTCGTTGGCAGGGAATATGAATTCTCCTTCCTTCTTTTGCCGCATGATGATTTCGTAGCACTTGCCAAGCAGGGGCACCACCTGATTGTTGCCCAGCTTGCGCCGGGGGTCTTTGCGGTCACGGATAACGATGGTCCGGTCTTCGTGGTTAATGTCATCCCACCGAAGCCGGACCAGTTCGCTAGGTGGCCGAAAGCATGAGTCCAAGATGAAGTCGAAGCGATCCGGAGTGAGGCTCTTGGAGTGCAGCCTAAACCATTCCCGTAGCCTGGTTAGTTCGTCGGCAGTAGGGCGGCGGTCCCTTTCGTTCGAGCGCTCAGTCATCCCCATGTACTTCAAAATCTCTCGGGCGTCGTCTACTGCACTGGGGTGAATCTGGATACCCCAAAGCGCACGGGCCACCTTGAGTACGCCCTTTAGGTAGGTTAAGTCAATGGCGGCAGTCACCCCGGACACTTTGCGCTCGGCGGTGATGTACTCCACAATGCGCTCTGGCGTTAGCTGGCCGACTGGAACATCAGCCAAGAAACCACGGATCAGCTTGAGCGTGTTTTCTTTGTTGCGCCCAAAAGGCTTGATCTTGCCAATTTCAAGGGTATACCTGTCAATCAGTGCGCCCACGGTTTCTTTGGATGGGACACCCACACCGGTTCGGCCCGCGTCAAAATCAGCCTCTACCTTGGTAAGCCACTTATCAGCGAGAATCTTCTTTGTGAATGTCTTTGCGCGACTGGGAGCGCCCTTGCGCCGGAACTGCGCGCGCCACTTCTCCCCGATTTGTGTTACAGAGCCCACACCGCCCCGTTTTCTGTAGCAACCTTGTAGCAACCTTGTAGCATCGGGATAGTGTAATCGCATGGTGAATAGTGGTTATTTATACAGCTTCATGCTACTGTTTGCTACAAACTTTGTCCAGCTATCAGAGTGAAACCCAATGAAATCAATGTCTTACAGCAAAAATAGAATTTCTATTGCACCCATGATGGATTGGACAAGATTGAGAGGTTTTATGCGGGTTCCAGCGGTGTCTGTAGCAACGCAGTAGCAGCGGCCCGCTGCACGTCGATGTACTTTGCAACGTCCGAAACATGCCCGTGCCACTTGCTCCCGAGCTTGAACATCGGGATTGGGCACTTTTCAGCATAGATATTGTTCTCCAATGCACGCGGGCCGATCCCCAGAAGCGCTGCCACTTGATCGAGCGTCATAACAGGTGATCCATGCATTGCCAATAGTGCGAATTCTGTTTTCACGGCTTCCCCCTTAAATGCATGTAACCGAAACGCCATCAGGGCATTTCACGTTGTCCAAAATTTCCCACATGCGTGTTTCGGTCGCACGATGGCACGCCATCATTTCTCTGTGGCTCAGACTTCCAAGCACCAGCTCGTAGTCATCCAGCACACCACGCAGCACACCACGCAGCACATCAATGCCGGTTGCATCAAGGCGGATTCCCTTGCCATGCAGTGCGCGGCGCGCGGCGTCGTCCAGGGCGTTTGTCGCAGCACGCAGAGTGCCGCCAGAATCTTCAATCTTCCCTTGCAGCACCAGCGTGTCCATCAGGTTCACGGCATCCACGATCACGCGCCAGTCGTCGGCCTTGGGCTCGCTGCCCTTCATGATTGCGAGTAGGCCGCCACGCACTCGGGTTAGCCTATGCACGCGCATGAATTCAGGCATTGGCGTGTCTGGTGATGCCATCAGGCAGGCGACAAGGCTATAGGTGTGGTGTCTCTGTTTTTTCATGCTAGGTCCAGTTCGTTTTGTGCTTCCATGTGGGGGATGGATGCAGGCCATTTGCCAGCATCGCGGATCGTTTTGCGCGTCTGTGCGCCCCAGCTTGCGGCCAATGCACGTACATCGGATGCGGGCACAAGTCGGTACTGGTCAAAATCGGCGTGGCAACCCGGCACCAGTTCACCGCCAGCACCAGGGCGTGTGCAGCACAGCGGGAATATCAGGCGGTCGCATTCCTTTCGCCCTTTGGCTGTTGGCGGTGGGTGCGCAGCCTGCGAGTAGCCTTCGATGTGGCAATTTATGCACGGCAACGCTGCAACGGCGCGGCGGTATGGCTCACTGCGGAAAAGTTCTTCTTTTGGCAAAGTTGCCACTTCATCGCCCACGCGCGGCATGTTGACCGGCACTGTCAGGCGGGCGTAGTTCGGCACGATGCGCTCGGCCTTGACGTAGGGCGCTGGCGGCTTGCGCTTGAAGGGTGTGCGCTTCATGGTTTTTTCCATGTTGAACCGCTGCCCTCTCCCACCTGAATACACCGGAATGTTCGGAAAAGAACACTTTTAACCGCACCGTCAAGGTGGCGTGGAATTCTTCCCGCCATCATCACGGCGCTGGTTGTAAAGCGATTTGGCAAAGCATCAAATACTGGCGCAACCATGGCGTAAGCACGGCCAGTGATATTTGCCCTTGCAACACCTTTTTGACAATCACTCATACAGTCTCCAAAATCTCGCCGGTTTCGGCATCAATAATTCGTTTGGTCGATGGGCGTACATACCGCGTTGCCGCGTGTTCGCGTGGGTCTAACTTGAACGCCACGGCCCACTCGGTAGCGGCGTGCGCAATGACCTTTTCAATGTGTTCGCTGTACTTCTTCACGCCCAATTCCTCGGTGCTGGATCGCACGCGGTAGGGGGTTGCGCGCTTGGGCTGCACCAGCATGCATTGCGCCTTGTCGTACACCGGCACGCGGCGCATTTCAAAGCGATCCGGCAGGAACAATTTGCGGAAATACTCTTTCCACACATCCGGCGTATAGCGTTCGCCTGACACGCGCACCTGTTCGCTGATTTGCGTCAAAACAGGTCCATGGAAAAACCGGCGCTGCTTGATGGAAACCGGGTCGGCATCTTCGCCAACTTGGATTTGCACGCGCTTGCCATCGTCAATCAAACGCTTGGCAATGGAGTAGGCTTGCATGACGGCCTCATGGGCCTCCATGCGGTTGCTTACAACGCGGATGTGGCGGGTTGTCATGCGTCTGCCTGGACGGTAATCCGCACGTGAGAGGGTTTTGCATCTGATTCCCAGCCATGAACCAGACTCGACACCTTGCGCCCAATTTCTTTGTACTGCTTTTCCCGAATGACCACCAGTTTTTCATTCGGGTGATATTTCGCCATGCGTGCCAGCGTGGTCTTGCTACGAGCGTCCATCCATCCCTTGACTTCATGCCACTCGACAGAGCCATTGGGGTTTGTCACTTTGAAATCTGGAAGGTAGCTCACGCAGCCACGCTTAATGCCTTCAAACCAAAATACGTGTGCCTCATGCTCCCAAGATGCAATTTCTCCAATGCCACGCAGCCACTCCAAGTAACGGGCATAGTTGGCCTCCCATCTGGAGCGAAAATAGCACCGCTGCAGACCAACTTCGCGCCAACCGGCCTTCCACGATCCGCGTGATCGTGCTGGAATTTGTGCATTGGACCGCCTGGCGGATTGCTGTGCATATATTTGATTTGCTCGATCTTCGTCACTCATTGATGCCCACCTTTCCTTGGATTTAATTCCGATCCGTTCTTTTGCTTCCTCGGAGTGCTTCATTCCAAGGGCGCCACGCGGGTGTCCTTTTTCGGCCAGGCGCTCTAGGATTAGTCGAGATTGATTTGCGCAGCGCTCGGCATGTGTAGCGAACTTCGGTAGTCTTTCGGGGCGCAAATCGGCTGGAAGAATACTTTTCCGGCCCTGCTGCGTCAGCCCAAGTTCGCGCGCCTTGCGGCATATATTTGCCTTGTTCCTGTCAAGCTGTTTTGCAAGTGCATCCAAGCCAATCTCGCAGTCAAATTCGCTTGTTTTGTACACAGCCCTCAAAAGCGCTATCTCTCCATGGCTCCATGCCCTTTGGTGAATTGCATGTTGAAATTCGTATCCGAACTTCCAGCAACGGTTGCGCACCTGAGACTGTGTACGCCGTAGGGCAACAGCCATCTGTTTGCATGTCATGGCTTGGTAGTTTTCCCGGACAAACAATTCTTCGTCAGCAGTCCATCGTCGAGTTGTGCGCCCTGGCGTACCAACCGCAGCAACAACAACGTGGGCAACGCAGGCCGGTGCATTCGAAGTTTCTGCTATTAAATCTGTAGCTGTGTTCATAAAAATACCGTCCTATAAAACCTGTCTGTAGTAGGGGGTCACTTAAACTTCCCCCTTACTTGAATCGCTTTTGGTGAGCGAGACTCAGCCATACCTGACTGAGCCTTTACACATCGCTTCCGGAGCCGCTGTGACTCGCTAGACGTTCGTATCAAAGGCTCTAGCTTCGCCACCTTTTTTGCCCTGTTTCAGATACTTACCAACAGTAGGGCTGTCACCCTGCGCCGCTGCCGTTTAACTAATACCAACCGGCGCAGGGGTGTGAATGAGGGGCGTGGTCAAGTCACAAACTTCACCTTTCCGAGAATCAAGCGCTCCAGCTTTTTGCCAGCGCCATCACCGATTTCTTTCAGGTAGTCGGCTGCATCCGTGCCTTCAATTCCTTCGCACCATGCAACCCCTGCGCCGATCAATTCGGCGGCGTTGGTGGCCTTCTCAATGCCCGGATTGGTGCCGCGTAGAACTTTGGTCTTGTGGTCGTTGTCGGCCATAAAAACGACGCTGCCAGTGGGCTTTAATTGCTGCGTAGCGGGGAGCAGGTTGCCCGCATCAAATGCAACGACCACAGAGGCATTTCGCACGCTCTGAAACACAGCTAGGCCGGTTGCCAAACCTTCGCAAATCACGGTTATGGCGCTGCGCTCGCGTGCCAATGTGAACGACCCGGCCTTGACCGGCGCACCCGGCCAGAACCTTTTTTGGCCGTCCGGTGCGATAGTTTGGATACTGATAAGCGAGTGGCCCAGCATGACGGGGATTACCAACAGCCCATCATGGGTGCGCAAGCCACGGCAACCCACTGGAGAGAGCCCTTTGTTGGCAATGTAGGGGTGGTGTAGCGACAAGGGCGTTGCACGGTTCCAAAACTCGCGGGCACTGCGCACCGCCTGGATGCGGTATTGGCGGTCGCGGTCGCGTTGCGCCTGGATGCGCGCTTGGTCGATGGGCTTGGCCTGCGTGGTGTTGTCGTCCTTCCACGAATTCATGCCTTCGTCAGTGGCCCAGTTTTTGTAGTAGCCACGGCCATCGGCGTGCAAGCAATATGCGCCATTCTTTTTTCCCATCTTGTCGTCGGTTTTGCAGCGCCTCCACTTGCCATCGTCTTGAATGATGGTGGGGTGAAAGCCCGCTATGCGCAGGGCTTGTTCAAAGGTCATGCTCATTGCGCAGCAGCCTTTTTGGCTGGCACTGGCAACTTTGCCACCAGCATTACAAAATCATGGTTCCGCATTGCGCGCAAGTGCTGGCCTGCGCTGCGGTTGATGTGGGCGGCAAGACGCTTTTGTGCCTCAATGCACATTTGTTCGATAGACATAGATTGCTCCTGAGTGGTTAGTGAATTCATGCTGGTACTGCTTCGCGGCGGGCTGCTGCTTGCTTGCCTTTAATAAACTTTATTTGATTAGCTTTGATCTTTGAGCGCAGTTCTGGCGTTGGGTCGGCGGGCGTGGTTGTCTCAACGCGGGCTTGTGCAAACGTGCCGGTCAGTTCGTGATAGATTGCCTGGGCGCGGCGCTGGGCTCTATCCATGTCTGGAGATGTTTCCAAGACAATCGAGCAAATTTGCGGCCAAAGCATTCGGCGCATTAGCGTCGGGTTGCCGGTGGCGACAAGTTCTTTCAGCGTTCCTGGCACATGCTCGATAGCGGCTTTGCGGGGGTACTCATGGCCGCATGAAGGGCACGATGGGCGGGGCATGTGCATTGCGCGGCAGTGCGGGCACTTCACCATTTCGTCCTCGGCGTCTTTTTCCTTGGCCTTGGGTTTTTCCTTCTTGGTGCCGTCATCCAGTTCGGTGACGCCGTTTTCAAACAGGTCGTTGACTTCTTTCCAGAACCGGGCCACGTTGCCAGAGTGATCCAACACGATGGCCTCGGTCTTGCCTTCGGCGGTACGCATGACGCGGCCCAGCATCTGCACATGCACAGCGAGAGCGCTGCGCAGTGGGCGAGCCAGAATCAGCACTTCCACATCGGCTACGTCGAATCCGCGCGTAAGCGCTTCCACTGACAAAAGGCCACGGATGCTGCTGTCCTTCTTGCGGAATTCCTGCACCAGTTCCGAACGGTCTTCGGGGTCATCGTTGGCCGTGTAGGTCGCCACGTTGATGCCGGATGCCAGAAACTGCCGCTGCAGTTCTTGCGCGTGGGCAATGGAGGCGGCGAAGCCAATAAACTTTTTGCCCTGGCCGTTGGTGATGTATTCATGCACCACATCGCCAACCACTTGCAGTGCGCGCTTGTCTGTTTCGGCGGCGTCCCATTCGCCGGCCACAACTTTGACGCCATCCATATCGGGGGCGGTGCAGGCGAAGTAGCGCAGGGGCACCAGTCGGCCCAACTCAATGAGGCGGTTCGTCGCGGGCGCGTTCACTACGGTGTCGAAATACTTGCCCAAGCCGGGGGTTACAGCGGTGGCAGATAAGCCAATGGCGTAGCAGTCTTTTGCGGCCAGCTTCTTGCGCACGGCACCATGCAAAACATGGGCCTCGTCAATGACGACCAGATTCATTGCGGGCCACTGGCGGCGGGCCAGTGTCTGCACGCTGCACACTTGTATCAGTTGCGCAGGCTGGCAGCGCCAGTGTGACGCCTGCATGATCCCATGGTCGAGCCCGTACTTGTCGAAGCGCTCGGATGTTTGGGTACACAGGCTGATCCGGTCGGCCAAAAAGCCCGCGCGCTTGTTGTTGTTTTTTGCAGCCTGCAGAATGGCCGTAGCCAATTCTGTTTTGCCAAATCCGCATGCGGCGGAAACCATGACGCGCTTGTACCCTGCGCGAAAAGCAGCGCTAATGTCGTCAACAACTTGCTGTTGCTCGGGGCGCAGTTCAAGGCCCATGGTTTACCCCTTGGTGGCGCGGGCCAAGGCTTCCACCTTCGCGGCCAGCTTGGAGTTATCTTCTTCACCAATGGCAGTACCAATGCGGCGCAGCCAGTTCGCAAAGCGCTGCAATTCCTTCTCGCGCGCATTCACGGTGTCCATCAACTCGTTTTGGCGGCGGGTTGCTACATCGGCCACACGCTTCCATTTGAGGGTTTCGGCCTTCTGGTCGTCGGCCTGGACGGCAAATAGCTCTTGCTGCAGGGCAGTGATGCGCTTTTCGGCTTCTTCCAGCAATACGATGGGGTCGGAGTCTTCGCCGTGGGCATCCTGGGCGATTTGCTTGGCCTGTGCTTCTGCCTGCGCCTTGGCGCTTTGCACGGGTTGAGTGGCAGAGTTGCCACCTTCGGCACGCTCTGCAGTGGCAGAGTTGCCAGTGGCGGGGGCGCTTGGAGTGGCAGAGTTGCCACTTGGAGCAGGTTTTGCTGGCGCTGGTGCGGGCCTGCGAATGGATGAAACCATTGTGTGAGAGCAGCCGCAATGGCGGGCAATGGCGCGGTCGGTTAACTCTGACCACTCAGGATCGGCCAACATGACGCCTACAGCCTTGCGCTTGTCCTCAGTCGTTGGGCGCAGTCCGTGGTTTGTATTGGCTTGCAGCGAAAACAGGATCGCATCGCGCTGGGTGCCTTTGCGCACTTCGACAATGATGGATGCCTTGCCGTTTTTCAGGTGGGCGAAATACCTGTGGAATCCGTCAGCAAGCCAATATTCGACGCCATCAAAAAATACGATCGGCTCGGGGAAGTTGATGTCATCGAGCATCGCGGCGGCATAGTCGGCCACGGTGTCTTGATTGATGGCAACGCGCGCTTGGGTGTTGCCAGCGATGTTGATGTTGTGAATGTTGAGTGTTTTTGTATTGGACATAGCGAATCAGGGTTTCTGAAAAGAGAACTTGGGGCAGTTGATAAGTTGGCCTACGAGGGCAGGCTGCGCGCGCTGGTGGCAGGTGTTGCCGCGCTGGTGGTTTTCGCACTCAACGCATGCCCGCCGGGGGTCAAGCTCGTAGTCCCGGAAGGCCAAGCGGTCGGCCAGCGTTTCGGCTGCAAGTGGCGGCATGCCCCTGCGCTGAAACAATCCGGCTCGGTACTTGAAACGGGCAATCTGTTGGTCGCCCCACGCTGGCATGGCGCTCATGGGGCGACCCCTTGCGATGCGGCATTGACAAGGTGGATGCGCTCTGCGTTGGTCAACTCCAGCAGCAGCCGGCCATGGCGTTCGATTGCCAAACGACCGTCCGTACTCAGGGCCACGCTGAACGGTGCGGCCTTGCGCTGGTCGGCATAGGCAAACACGGATGGCGCGGCCAGTGCGCTTACTTTGATAACGGTCTTTTCGTCTGGAGAAACCTCGGGGGCCTGGGTGGCATCTGCATTGGGGCCAAGTCGCCAGAATGCAAACCCGTTATCAACACGGCGTTTCAGCAGACCTGCACGTTCTGCGGGGGCAAGGTGCTGGGACAAACGCTTTGCCGCGCGGCCAATGCCTGATGCCAGGGCGGTCGTGGAAATCTCGCATTCGTGCTTTCGCAGGAATTGGATTGCCTCATGGGCTACGCTGCCCGGTGCTGCTACGGCCTCATTCATACGATTTGCGCTCCTTAAATTGGGCGGTGCGTTTTCGATTTACGCCGCCGTTGTCAGTGCCGATATGCCACTTTTGGCAGTGGGTGCAGTGGTATGCAGACCGTCCGTGCGGTGCCTTTGGTGAGTTGCGCTTGAGCACCTGTTCTGCCAGTGCGTATGTCTCAATGGCAACTTTGCCAATACACGAAACCTCTTGGTGGTTTGCTAGGCAAACCTTGTTGTTGGTCTTGTTAAACGAGCGCATGCTGGGATTCCTTCTTGATGGGGATCACACGGAATTGGCTTGGGTCGCACTTGCCTTGCCTGTTCATGGCCGTGGTGTGCTGCAGCGTGCAGTCAGCGCAGAAATTCCAATCAGAGCGGAATACGCCTGCGCTGTTGAATGGCTTTGCCGAAGCCTTGGAATGCTGCTGTGCAGATAGCAGGTAGTACACCCACGAATCCCTGTCTTGGAAACATGCGGGGGTGGCTGGTGCGGCGTTGGTAGGCGTTTTCATATTTAGCGTCCTACGCTGTCTGCCGCAGTTGTCTTTGCATTACCTGCATCTGCGTTGAACAATTGATTGCGAGCGAGCCACACACGATGTTCTTTTTCTTCATCCTGAGTAACCAAGTGCCTGATGTACTCGCCCTTCTCCATGCCGTTGAGGTCGGCGAGCTTTTGTACCGTGCGTAGCTGGGACTCTGTGAAGCGCACAGATAAGGGGGTAACGATCGTGAGTTTTTCAGTCGCCATTTACAAACTAAAGGAGAGAGTTATGCAAAGCAAAGAAGACCCAGTGCCAGAGGTGCCAGTGCTACCCATTGAGGAATGGGCTTGTGCTGGGGTTGCTGCAATGCTGCAGCGCGTGCGGAGCGTTTGCATTACTGAATACCAATGGATGATTGAGGAACTTCTGGAGAAGGCGTGATTCGTGCCTTGCGCGATGGGATGCCAAGTTCAGGCCATATCAACCAGTAGTCGTCAGGGTGGAGTTCTTGGCGCGTTACCGCTTTGTCCGACTCACGCTCAACAGCCACAGAGGCAACAGGCGAAAGGGATGTGTAGCCATACGCCACGTTGTTCAGGTGGCCTACCGATGTGCCGACCTTTTCAGCAAAGACCTTTCGGTCATCAGGCGTTAGGGCAAAAAAATAGGTTTTGAGGTGCATTCCGCTATTACATCAAACAATGAACTGTCAGTCAACACTGTTTGATGAATAAGTGATGCGAATATGGAAAAAATGTCACTCAAGCTAATCCGCATTGCACGGCTGAAAGAACTGGCACGCCTTCGCGGTCTTGTGGGGCCGGTTGCGCTCGGGCAAGCTATCGGAAAAAGACCAAACCAAACTGCCGACTTGCTTTCAGGAACGGCATCGTTTGGTGAAAAAGTTGCGCGTTCTATAGAGACTGCTGCCGGGCTGTCCGAATACTGGCTTGACAAAAGTGGAAGCGAATCTGAATCGGTTGTCGTTGACCTAGGTAACTTCAGAGGGAAAAGCAAATCGGACGAGTTTGTAATCCCCGAATTCAACACAGGGGGGGCGATGGGGAGTGGTTTGCTGTTACGGGATCAGCCGGGGGTCATTCGCGGATGGTCGGTTAACCATGAGTGGGTACAGAAAAACGTCAAAAGCCATAGCGGATCGCAAAACCTTTGCATAGTCACCGGCTTTGGAGATTCCATGAAAGGCATGTTCAATCCTGGCGATCCGCTGCTTGTTGATAGAGGCATCACTTCCGTGGACTATGACGCGGTGTACTTCTTCCGTGTGGATGATGAGGGTTTCATCAAGCGGCTGCAGCGAATACCGGGTGAAGGGCTGCGCGTCTTGTCAGAGAACAAGAAGTATGAGAGCTGGACAATCAAGGCCGGGATGGACTTTGAGGTGTTTGGCCGGGTGGTGAAGGCATGGCAAGGGGAGGATTTTTGATGACAAGAGGTATTTCATTGGCGCTTATGTTGGCATTAGGCGTGTCATCATTCTCGGCTCCAGTCATGGCCGGCGGAGTGATTGGAGGTCTTATAGGTGGCGCAGTTGGTGGCGCCATTGGCAAGGGCGTAGGTCAAGCAGTCACAACAACTGATGTTGGCAAGACGCTTTCGGTCGCGGCTGAAAGCGTGAATAAAAAAACACCAATAATGGTTGATGCACACACTAGGCTGGATGGCGCGTCAGCAGGGCCAGGAAGAATTTTTACCTATCACAACACCTTCGTAAATGCTGCACTAAATGACGTTGACATGACGCTGTTTTATGGCTTGTTTAGACGTGAGTTGCGAACAAGAGTGTGTGAAAACAAGGCAATGCATCCAATGCTAAAACTAGGTGTAACAGCCGTGTATGAGTATCGATCCAAGGATGGACAAATAGTGGGATCAGTTTCAGTGACGCAGAAAGACTGCGGCTTATGAAGCACCGCAGCAAATAAACGGGAATCACTAGACGTATTAAATAGAGCCGTAAAGGCCGCAAGTTGTTGGACCGCTCCCATGCGGCCCGTGGGTTTTGGAGGATGAAATGAAAAAGTTTATTGCTGTTGCGCTGCTGCTTTGCAGTGGTTTTGTATTTGCCCACTCAGGGGGAACCGACTCAGAAGGTTGCCACGTCAACCACAAGACCGGCGAAAGACATTGCCATTGATTTGGAGCCCGCTTCGGCGGGTTTTTGATGAACATAAATGCTCTGCTTTTGGTTGCTGCCTGCACGCTATCTACCAGCGCTGATGCCGGATATGCACGCAGTAAAAAGGTGCTTCGGGCGTTTGTCAATCAGCAAGCGTGTCCGGCTACCGGGTTGCACCGCCTGCCCTGTAAAGGCTATGTCATCGACCATATCAAGCCGTTGGCCTGTGGTGGCGCTGACGATCCAAGCAACCTGCAATGGCAAACCCGTGAAGCCGCGAAGGAAAAAGACAGGTGGGAACGCAAAGAGTGCAGTAAGTGACAAAACCAACCAACCGAACAACCGCCAGCTAGGCGGTTTTTTTACGTCCATCAGAAAATAATTCATCAAACAGTGTTGACGCATCATTCATTAAATGATGTAATTCTCCCAAGTCCTGCAATTCTGCAGAAAAAGGAGAAGTAGATGAACGCAACCCTTCCACCGGCCCTAGCCCAAGCGCTGCGGCCATTCGCACCGCCGCAGAGCGTAGTGCATCAAATCCTTGGCGCTGACCGCCCCAAAGACCCCGTTGCAGAAATGCAGCGCTTGGCCGACAAGCTGACGCGCCAAGAAATGCAACTGCGCGCCATGGGGGTGATGCTGTGAGCGAATTACAAAATTGGGTGGCGGCAAGTCTCATTGCTGCGGTGTTGGCTGCGTCAAGCCTGCTTGATGGCCCAACGGAGGCGCAGGCAGTGCAAGACGTTGCTGCCGAGGTCGTGGCTCTTGGCGGGGGTGTGAAATGAGTAAAGCACTTGACACCCTGTTGAACACCCTGGCCGAAAAGATGGGCATGGGCGACGATGGCGCTGGCCTGCTGGCTGCGCTCAAAACCACGGCATTCAAGCCCGCAAAGCTGAATGGCGCGATGGTTGCACCGACTGAGGGGCAGATTCTGGCTTTGTTGGTTGTCGCAAACCAGCATGGGCTGAATCCTTGGCTCAAGGAAATTTATGCGTATCCAGACAAGCATGGCGGCATCGTGCCCGTGGTGGGGGTGGATGGCTGGAGTCGCATCATCAATACGCACACGCAGTTTGACGGCGTGGAGTTTGAGCAGGACGCGGATATGTGTACCTGCACGATTTACCGCAAAGACCGTAACCACCCCACGCGCATCACTGAGTACATGGTGGAGTGCAGGGGAAATATGGGACCATGGATGACGCACCCATACCGGATGCTGCGCCACAAATCGCTGATCCAGTGCGCCCGACTTGCCTTCGGATTTGTCGGCATCTACGAACAGGACGAGGCCGAGCGGATCGTAGAAGCGATTGACTCAACGACCGGCGAGATTACCGCAGCGCCAGCCCGCCCACGCCGAGCCAGTGAAGCACAAGCAGCATTGCCCGAGCCCACGGCGCCCGTGGTGTTGGAGCCGGTCATTCCAGCTGATCGAGTGGCAGAGTTGCCAGTGACGCCCGCCGCGCAAGCCGCCGAACCAAGCCGCGCCGCTGCACCCGATACGGGCGAACCGGCCAGCGTTGGGGAGTGCGCCAATGTCATCAAGACGGCCATTGCCAAGAAGATCGACCTTGCGGGCTTGTTGGCAGACATGGGGATCGACCTTGATCCGGCCACGCTGACCGGGCTCACAAAAGCCGAATTCAAAGCCCTGAAAGCGAGGCTGTGATGGGTCTAAAAAAAGAAGTGCTGCATGCATTCCCTTGCGACACGTTTAACGGCATGACACTGCGCGACTACTTCATGGCCCATGCCCCGGCAGAGCCGCAAAAGTGGTTCAACCCGGTCATGCCGCCATGCCCGGTTGTGCCAAGCCCACGCAGCCTTCCTGATGGGGCATTGCGCGATGCGTTGCGGGATGCTGATTTCACGGTTGACATATCGCAAGAGGCAAAAGACTGGCTTCTTGAACGCGACTTGCTTGCAGCGAAGCAATCGGACTGGCAAGCCGAGTTTCGCAAGCAACTCTATATCCAATGGCCCGCCGCATGGGCAGATGCAATGCTGGAGCAGCGCAAATGCTGACCTTTGACGAGGACGCGCACCAGTACCGCTATGACGGCGTGGTGAAGCCTAGCGTCACGCAGGTGCTATCCAAGTTGCACGACTTCGGGATGGTGCCTGCTGATGTGCTGGCCGCTGCGTGTGCCAGGGGCACATACGTGCATACCTTGTGCGAGTACCACGACCAAAACGACCTTGACGATTCAAGCGTGGGCGACTACCGGGGCTACCTGAATGCCTGGATCAAGTTCAGCGCAGACCACCGCGCCGAATGGAGTGGCATTGAGGCCAAGGAATACAGCAAGCGCTTTGGCTTCGCTGGAACCATGGATCGACGCGGAACCCTTGCCGGTGTGCATTACATCGTGGACATAAAGACCGCCGCGCAGCCGCACCCCGTTTGGGGCCTGCAAACCGCCGCATACCGGCAACTGAGCGCAGAGCAAGACATGGGCTGGCTGCTGGCCCGCCGCGCCACGGTGCAACTGCGCGCAGATGGCTCTTACAAGTTTTTGCCTTGGGATTCCCCCGAGGACTGGCCCGCATTTCAAGCCCTTATCACCTTAACCAACTGGAGTAACAAATGAACCAAATCGCATTGACCCCCGCTGCCAGCGCAGCCGCCGCCACCACCGCCGTTCGCGTGGAGGTGCGCAACCTTGTAGTGACCGGCCCGGATATTCAAACGCTGCTGTCTGCTGTGTCGTTCGATATGGCCATGGTGCCAGATATGGAAATCGACTCCGACGAAATGGCCGGTGAACTGATGGAAATGCTGGGACGCTTGGCGACCGTGAGCGCAGCCATTGAGAACGAGCGCAAGGAGCGCACTGCGCCCCTGCTGGACGCGCAAAAGTGGCTGATGGCCGGGTACTCCCCAGCCCGCACGCAACTGGACAACCTGATTGTGTCCGGCAAGGCCAAGCTGACCGCCTACAACCGGGCTATCGCTGAGAAAAAGCGCCTTGCCGACGAGGCAGAAGCCCGAGCCCGCCGTGAAGCCGCCGCTGCTGCCGCTGCCGCCGAGGCTGCAGCCATTGCCGCTGCACAAGCATCTGCACGGGAGGCAGAGGCATTGCGCAAAGCCGGGAGTGAGCAAGCCGCCGCTGCAATGGAAACGCAGGCCATGGTCGAAGTGGACACCGCGCGCCAAGCCGCCGCTGTGGCCGTGCAAGCCGTGTACACCGCCCCCGTGCAGTCGTCTTACACCGCGCCCCTGAAAGGCACTAGCGGGACATGGAGCGCAGAAGTTACCGACAAGCCCGCCCTTGTGAAGCACATCGGTGCGATGGTTGCTGCTGGTGACTTGTCGCTGCTGGCCCTGCTGGATGTGAGCGAAAAGAACGTCAAGGCCATGGCAAAACTGCAGCAATCAAACCTTCGCGTACCCGGTCTAAAGCCGGTTTTCACAGAATCCATTTCAATCCGCAAACAGGCAGTAGCCGCTTAAATCATGAAACAACAAGCACCATATGTACGCGCCACCGACTTCGACCACGAAGATGTGGACGCCGAATTCACAAGCGATTGGGTATTGTCGATATTCTCCCGCGTGGTTGCATCGCTGGTCGTGTTTGTGCTGCTGGCCGCCGCAGTCTTCGTGATGATGAAAATGCCTGCGAGTTGGCTTACGTGGGTCGTGCTGTATATCGGGGGCGTGTGATGGCGACACTAGCGGAAAAGGCTCGCGGCACGGCGTTTGAGTGCCTATACACAGTCAAAGCGCCGCCGCCGCCACTGACAAAAGAAGATATTGACAGAGAACGCAAGCGGCTTACTTCGGCACGGGCCAATGCGGTCCGCGCCGCCAAAGCGAAGGCCCAGGCGGACACCAAGCAGAAAGCGAATTGGACGATATGACCACTATCAAAACGAACTGGTTGACAAAGTTCTACGACCCGTTGGCGGCTCCTGCCATAGTAGAAAAAGCGTGGGAATTTGGAGAACCACGGCATCACCTTGTTTACGCGGCCATGCTCGACGGCGTGCGTGGCAAAGATGCCATTTCCGACTACACACGGATCGGAGCCACGCAGGTAATCGAGATACTGCACGACCTAGCAAGCGCCGGGTACGTTCGGCTGGGCAAGTACAACAGCAAAGTGTGCTACGTGCTTGCGGAAGAACCAAACAGCTACTACAAGCCAGCACTCACACCCGAAGAAGTCCAAGAAATGGGCGTCCTGGTTGCCACGCTCGGGTATACGCATGCCGATCTTGCGAAGCATTTGGGCGTCAAGCGCTGGGTCATATCTGATGCGATGCAAGGCAGAAAGCAATTTAGCGAGTCGCGGGTATGACCGACGCACGCAAACACAACCGCCCGCCCGTACCGCAGCGCGCACTGTCCGACGAATGCGTGTTGGCAGTAGATGCAATGGTTGATATGACGATGACCGCAAAAGCGATTGCCCGGCGCATTGGTGTGCACCCACGGACTGTGCACTTCGCGGTAAATCGCAAAGGTGCTTATGCGGGTGTGCCGAAGGGTAACGCAGAGCTAACCGGCCCGCGCGTGGGCCACAGGAGAGCCGAATGAGCAACGACGATTCGAGCCCCGCCGACCGCGGGTCCGGGTTCAGCGCCGGGTTAGGCGCGTGGCAGCCAATTGAGACGGCGCCGCGTGACGGTACGACTGTGCTGCTAGCCGCGCCTGGCCGAGTGACGGCGGGCGAGTGGCATGCCGAGCAATGGCCGACAGCCAGCGAGCACCACAGCACAACCGGCGAATACCTCGGCCAGTACGAGACTGGCGAGTGCATCCCGGCTGCTTGGTATAGCTGGGACGGCGGGTTCACAGACGAAAACCCGCCGACTCACTGGATGCCAATGCCGGCCACTCCACAACGCGCCTAACGCCGGAAATAAGCGGTGCGCAGCATCCGATTGATTGATCAGTTATGCCGGTGACGGCAAGAAAGAAGACGATGAAAACATACGACACCGCCGCCAGCACGCACGGAACACGACCGTTTTGGCAAAGCCTGCGCGCATTGTTACGCCGCTGGATTGACCGAGAGCGCGAGATTGTGTCTCTGCGTAACGCAGTCGGCATGATGTCAGAAGCGCGCCGTGCTGACGCTGCTGAATATCACGATATGGCTGCCGCAAACCGAAAGGCGTTTGCTGAAAACAGGAAGATTCGTGAAGCGTTGGGTGCGATGTTGACGCACATGGGGATGGATGAAGACGAGTGGAACAAACCGACTTTTGATCAGGCCCGGCGTGCGCTTGACCAAGGTACGGCATAACGCATAGCTGCCCGGTGCGGAGCATCCGCGCCGAGCGTTGAGTTAAACCGAATTTTTACCGGAGAAGAGCATGGGACAAGCAAAAGCACGCGGCAGCAAAGACCAGCGGGTGGCCGAAGCGGTTGAACGCGCAAGGGTTGCGGAGATAGCCCACAACCTGCGCAGAGAGGCCGAGCGCAAGGCAGAGGCAGAGATGCTGGCGCGTCGGCAGGCGGCGTGGGAACTGCGAAACGCGGAGAGACTCGCACGCGGTGAAGATCCGCTGCCAAAGCGATCCGCAAGAAACGTCCGATTGCAGGCCAGCACGTTATTGGCAGTTGCTGCCATGTCTCTGGCATACCGCTGATGCGGTTTAACGCCCAATTGCCCGGACCCGAAGGGGTCCGCGCCGAATGACAGGTTATGCAACACGTTTTACGAGGATGCCAATGAAGTTAGAAACAATGAAGTATGAAAGTAAGGAAATCTTTCTCGATGCGGGAAAGATGACTGTGACCGTGAATACATGGGCTAACCACGAAGGTGCTTCGATCATGGTGCATGGCTCCGGACCTGAGTTACCTCTACGGATGGCCGGAGCGTTCCGATGGGAAGAAATGGATGCAATCCTTGTAGCGCTGGCGGCTGCTCGTGCTGCATAACGCTGGCGCTGAACCGCGCAGCGACGCGCAGTCGGCTTCGAGCAACCTGTTATGCCGGTGACGGCGAAGGAAAACGATATGAACTTTGAAGACACACCACCAGACGAAAAGTTCTTTGCGGGCTTTGACAAACAAGTGTTGAAGGTGCGAACCGTGCGGGCGCGCGATGCCGAGATTGAAGACCTGAAAGCGCTGCTGCTGTGGGCGCTGTGGCACCACCAGGGCGCAAGTAGCCCTGTAGGTCAGCCGATCCGCCGCGCCCTTGGTATTGGGCCGCACGACGCGCTGACCGTTGGGCAGGTACACGCCGGGTCTGATGTGGTGGCCCGAGTGATGGGGCATAACGCCGCCTTAACGCGACGCCCGTAAGGGCGGTCGCCGTTGAAGGCACAGTTAGGGTGCTTTTACAGGAGAACAGAATGAGTATGCACAAAGTACCACTGACGCAGACCGAGGAAGAGGGGTTGCGCGCACACGGCCTCGATATTGGCACCCCAAGCCAGCTTTCGGACGCCTTCCGGCAAGGTGTAGCGTGGGGTATAGAACACGGGACCAAGCCTTTTGGATGGACAAACCACCAGGGGGATTTCACAACAGAACCGGCTCGCCGGGATATGTGGAAGCAATTCGGATGGGAGATTGCCACCGTGTTTGTGCGCTCTAACGCCGGAAATAAACCGCCGCAGGTCGGCCTTGATTGACCTGTTATGTGGCAACACCACGAACCAACGAAAGAGAACGATGGCAAGAGTTTTAGTAGCTTGTGAGTACAGCGGCAGGGTGCGCAATGCCTTTTCCGCGCTTGGGCACGATGCATGGAGTTGCGACCTGTTGGAGAGCGAGACACCCGGCCAGCACTACCAGGGTGATGTGCGCGACATGCTGGCACAGCAATGGGACTTGATGGTGTGCCACCCACCCTGCACGCACTTGAGCGTGAGCGGTGCTAGGCACTTTGCGGCCAAGGTAGCCAGCGGTGTGCAGCAGGAAGCACTGGAGTTTGTGCGAATGCTGCTTGATGCAGACATACCGCGCATTTGCCTTGAAAACCCCGTGAGCATTATCAGCACGCGGATTCGCAAGCCTAGCCAGGTGGTGCAACCGTGGATGTTTGGGCACGGCGAGACAAAGGCCACTTGCCTATGGCTCAAGGGCTTACCCAAGCTGGCACCCACAAGCCTTGTTGACGGGCGCAAACCGCGAGTGCATCACATGCCCCCAAGCCCGACGCGATGGAAAGAGCGCAGCCGCACATACGAGGGCGTAGCTCACGCGATGGCCGCTCAGTGGTCGCCGCTTTTGCAACATAACGCAGAAATCAGCGCCCGTAGGTGCGATGGATTGCCCTGTTAGGGCGACAGCAAACAGATGTGAAAGGAAAATA
>OFRC01000074.1_pt1 | contig 35012 bp, 29 predicted proteins | sample 1543051 | NCBI WGS metagenome assembly OFRC01 (sample SAMN07774231, study PRJEB24372) | wastewater metagenome
TTTTGATTTGATTAATCCAAGTGGGAAGCCATTTAGCAAACCACTGCTTGTAGTTGTTCATAATGTGAAGTACAATCCCTTCTCCAAGCAACGTACAAACGGGGACAATAACCCCTATCCACTTTAGCTGGCCTGTTTTCTCACAGATATAAGCGGATAAATACCCGATAAAGATACTTAGGATAGTTTTTACTATGACTTGTCTGCGGCTCAAAACATTGTTTCTGCTATCAAATGCTAATTTAGCAAACACCCCAATACTGATATATCCGCCCCATATTAAAGCCTTCAATGCGCCTTGCTGTATCTCTTGCCATAGGGTTACTTTGGAATCTCCCATTTGCTATTCTTGTATAGTTTATAAATCAACCAAACAGTCAGTAACCCACCCCACACATAGTCATTTATCTGACTAATATTTTGCGTGTAGAATATTTGTTTTACAACATTCCCACACGCTAACAAAGTTAAGTAATTTAACAGTAATTTGCTAATGGTATTGGGGGCTACATGGGACTTCACAAAGACCACACAGGATAGTAAAAATACGGCCAATGGGACATAGAAAATCTTAGGTTCATCCCATATAGGCCACACCACGTTACCTACTGTAAAAGCAATCCCTGATATGATAATTAACCGTATCACCGGGGACGGGGGTTTTGTCCTATAAACCTACTTGCCCCACCATCGTTAAGAAGTCCTACCACCCTATCCCTGTCCGCTTCTGTTTGAAAACAAACTGCATTGGATTGATTCCCCCATAAACAATATTCTACGGGTTCTGTGTAGGCTGTAAGCCAAAGCCCTGTCTGACTGTCAAAGATTGCATAACACTGATTGTTGGGCATACCTATTTGTTTTAGTATTTAAAGTTGTATTTTCTTCCGATGTAATTAAATTTTCTTCCTGTGATAGTTGGAGGGTCTGCCGGGGCTGATGTGCCGTATTCGTTCGCCCCTCTGTCCGGGGCCGTCCCGTTGTAGGATAATGAAACGTTAGTACCTGCGTCAATCAAATCTGAGCCTTCTACAAGGGTTAAAAATGTCCTTACGGGTAAAGTCCCGTCTGCCTGTCTCGCACCCCGTTGCCCTGCTGTATCAATAGAAACGAAATCGCCTGTGGTTACGTTTACCCGCCAACCGCCGTCATTGTCACCCGTTCCTGCACTGCAACTATCAGATATACTTGCCCCTGAAACTTCAACCTGCTTTGAACCATTGGCAAAAGATATGTTATTTCGGAAATAATGCACCCGGTTATTATAGTGGAAATTAAGGCCCGTAATGCCGTTACGGAAGAACACACAATTATAGATTTCGACTGAATGATCTGCCTCATTAATATGTGCCCCTGCTGCCCCACCGGATTCATCCGGGTGTCCGTTATCCCATGCCATTGATCTTTGCAGTCGCCTTTTTACTACTCCCACATTTGCAGGTGTGGTAAGAAAGTCAGATCCCATTTTAAAGCCTGTACCGTTCCCAGCCCTTGTACTTGTTCCGTTTACATACCCGTTATGCCATGACCAACAGCTATCAATCAGGACGTAGCCTGAGTTTTCGAAGGTATCAAACCCATCGTCACCGTTATTCCATGACCGGCAACCCCGGATTGTATTTGTTGAACTTGTGGAAGTCATGTAAGTGATGGCAAACCCATCTGAGTTACCGCCATTGGAACCTCCATAGTTGCTGTAATTATCGTGGAAGTCGCAGTTAAGTACGAGATTACCCGTACAAGCGTCCTCCATTGTCATTCCCTGCACGTTGTTGTAACTTTCCAACTGCTCAAATATGCAATTATTTACGTCCCAACATTGGAAACCGGCATCCACCTGATCGTCATCTGTGTACATTCCGGTGAACTTTATACCACGCCAATGGAAATAGTTCCCTGTGAAATAAATCATCCCTCTATGCCATCCGGCTGACTTGTCGAATGAGCCGCCCCTTGTCAATATTGGAGTTTCACCCGGATAAGCCCACACTTTAATCAGGTTTCCGGCAGTCCCGCTTTTACCTGTCAGATATTGCTGCACCGTGAATGTATAGGTACCTCCCCGAAGATATAACGTGTCACCCGCTGAAAGGGATGACCATATGCCATTCAGGGAGAACTTAGGAGACGCAAATGTTCCTGCGTTTCCATCCGAGCCGGACGGGGATATATACTTAACACCCCCAAAAGAATTAATTGAAATAAGCAGTATGAATATTAACAGTCTCATAATTTTCTCCTTTTGTAAGTGATACCTGTGGCAGTAGTTGATACAATTACCCGTCCATTAGTCACCGATACCGTCCATGAGCCGGGGCCTTTCCACGGCATAGGGTTAGAAATATCTAACTGCCCATTAAAAAAATGGATGTACCTGACTGCTCTTGAAGGCCCTTCCACCGATAAAACGTAAATTCCGGGAGTTGTAAGAGTGTCTATGCTCCCTGCCCGTGTGACCGGAAAGACTAATACTTCCTCCCAAATTACATTAGCCGGGACTTGCACTTTAGAAATAGCGTCTTTAAGGCTGTCCGTTGTGGGCTTCATTACCTGCTTAACGGCGTTATCAACCTGCGCCGAAGCGGTCAGAGAGAAAAGAAGCAAAAGAGAAAAGAGGTATTTCATATAAATTGGTTTTATAGTGGGAAAAATGCGCTTAGTGCAGCTTTTACGATCTGGTAAGTGGTTTGCATCCCTAATAATGTTTCGTGAACCCCATCGTACATCATGCCGTTACCGATGGTCTTTGTGGCATATCCTGGATCGGTCCAGTTATCTATGATATGAGTGGGGTAGTTGTCTTTATACCATTTGTTCATAGAAGTCCCCGAAACTGGATCACCTTTGTTTGGCTGATACATGATATAGTAAGTCTTGCCCCATGAAGTCAGGGAATCGGTGAACTGGGTGAACTTTGTTGTAAAATTTGAATCAAAAACATCATTGGTTCCGAAGTCCAAAATATATTTTGAAGCATTTACCTCTTTCATCCGAGGTAGAGTTTGCAGAACCGATACAATACTCATGCCTCCACCGGCCCAAAGTTGAACGCTATCTGTTGTATTTCGTTTCAGCATATTAGCATAGGCGGAATCAGCAGAACCTGCGTTAAATCCAGTTGGTCTGGAATCGCCAACCACCAACCAACCTGGGTTTAATTCTTCTGGTGTAGTAACTAAAATATAATCCACACTCATATCAGTACGTCCCATCCCACCAAAAGCAAAATAGAAGTAGTTAGGGCGTGAAGGATACGCACCGTGTTCAAAGTTCCGAGGGTAATACTTATTTATACTGTCGTTGGTTGTGACATTTTTAAGGGTCACCAGTATAGAATTTTCTAAGTTTTCATGCCTTAGAATAAACCAGTCCGTTGTATTGAAACTGAAAGTTGTTATAGCCTCTCTGAATAAAGGCGGGACGGAAAACATTGTGTCCATTCCTGCCAAATACTTCAAAGAATCATTCGTACTGAACTGTGCCAGTGCGAAATTGGTAAACATATATTGTAACGGGAATGGCGAATACACACCCAAATACGCCCCTAAAGTTGTATCATTTTGTTTATGCAGCTTGAATTTGATTTCCTCGGTATAGTTCCGAATTGACGTTAACCCATACGATGTATCATATAGCATACATTGGGCGTTGATATTTGAGTAATCAAATCCAGCCATTGATGGGATGGTATCTGTATTAACCTGTATACGAACCGACCCGCCGCTAACTGTTACGGTCTGTTTATCAGGGCGGCGAACTTTCCATCTGGAGTTTAAGGATGACCCGTCGAAATCATCAAAAATCAAAGTACGTTGCCCCGGAATAGTTGGGGGTACTTCGCCACCAGAACCGGCAATCCGGCCAAAGTACATTTGTCCAAAAGCCGTATGAAACGATAATAAGAATATTAAGAGAAATCTCATTAGTAAGGTTTTATAGAAATCATAATATGGGTAATACCTGCTCCTAATGGCCTTGCTGTGTTCATTGATTTACTACCTGCTGGGGTAACTGCCGATCCGCTGTCAAACCAAGTCCAAAAATTATCCGCTGCCTGTAAACGAAGGGTAGAACCTGACCCGGCAGTTTGAGCGTTGCCGTTTGAAGTACTGAAAATAAATGTCCAACAGTTATCTACCCCTGTAGTAATTGTACTCGTAAGGTTGGTTACAAATCCTGTTTGTGAGTTATAAGTGTCTATTCCCTGCACACCTGTATATTCAATAGAACCACCTAAAATCCAGTGAGAAGATGCGAAGGTCACAACAACGTTATGTGCGCCTGATGCTGGATTAGCTAACCCATAAACATAAGTCCACCTGTTCCCGCTATTAACATTTTGTAATTGTTTAGATACCAATGTCATTGACACTCCGTTGTAAGTGACACTGCTTACGTCATCGTTTCCGGCATTTGTATCGCCCACAAATCCAACAAATAAATAACGATCTGTTCCACTGCTGACCGTATGGCTCCAAGTTCTCGAAGTACCTGAACCTCCGTTATTACCGCCGTCCGCTGATGTGGCATAGGCGATAGTGGTAGATGGAACGCTTCCTGGGTCTTGTAATACTAATTGAGTATAAGCTGTGGAATCTCTTGCTTCTATATGCCAAAATTCATTTGCCGCAAAAGGCGGTAATACGCTTATAGTCGTATCGTTTACCCTTGCCCAACCTGTGTCCTCAACTACATGAGGCTGCTTTATTCCGTTTCTGTAAACATCAAGATATTTGCCCGCAAAACTATCGTGAACCATTATGCTATCGCCAACCGCTGGAGCGAACTCATCTACTGAAAACCATTCGAGTTTGCTGAATGCCCCGGAACCAGAAGAACCGCCCGTACCTACTGAATCATTTTTGAACTTTATCGTATCTCCCCCGGTTCGATCAATGTAGGCTATCTGCCCCGTAGTTGCCCCGGTTGTGTCAATGACTATTAATTGAGTGCTATCAACCGCTAAAACATTAAAACTTAAAGTGCTGTCAGTACTTGTTGGGGTAATATTTGTACCATTACGCTGAATCCGTAAAGACTTTAACCTGATCGAATCAGCATTAATAACAGTAGCTAATCTGTTGTATAGGGTGTCAATAATAAAGTAACTGGTATCGCCGCCTCCGCCACCGAAATCAGCAGTATTCCTTTTCTTTAACTTCCCGTCTGCGCCAATTACAACAACGCTATCAGATGAAGTGCCGCCAACTGGCATCTGTTTCACGTATGCGGAATCTTTTACCACTAAGGATTGATTCCAATACCCGAGCATATTATTGCCGTTAATAAAAATTCTTTCGAGTGTAGTATCCCCGTTTGCATTACCATCGTCTATATGTACGGTATTTGATAATTCGTTATCTAATCCTGCATAATTACCAATGGCTGTAACTTTTGATGTGGTGTAATAATTGGAAGGATTTGATGATGTTTGAGCCTGATACCCTATAACAACCTGATCGCTTCCTGATGTATCTCTTTCAATAGACCCATTCCCTATCGCTATCCTTCGTACTCCACCTTGCCCATAAAACGCAACTTCGTGTCCTATTAGAATATCGTCATCCCCTTCTTTCTTACCGTATCCAGCACTTTCCCCAATAGCTAAACTTTTTGTTCCAACAAACCCATCAGTAGTTAGATATAATTCCCTGAAAGCGTTTTTGCCTAAAGCTAAAACCGGATTTGATGCGCCGAAATACCCGGAATAAACATTGTTAGCCTTTATTGTAAGCGGGTAAGCATCAGTGGTTCCTAAAAACGGGATTACTTCCCCATCTATTAATGCACCTGAATTACCTAATAGGCTCCATCTTACCCCAATCTCGTTCCTGAGATTTTGTGACAAAGTATCGGTACGATAAACAGTAGCAAAGATTGAACTGTCAGCCCCGCTTCCACCACCACTCCCATACCAATAAGACGACTGCAATACCCTCCCGGTAACAGGGTCTACTACTATTGGTTTATATGTTGTCGTATCTTGGGTTTCAGTTAAATTGTGTATATTAAATACTTTAGCCCCGGTTGATAGCAACTCTATATCCACCGTATCTGATTGTGTCCAAAATTTGGATAGTGTGTGGAATCCCAAACTAAAACCAGTCCCATCTAAATTTCTATCGCTTGTTAAAGACCCGTTTGAATTATAAATATTTACAGTAGACCCGCCTGAACTTGTGAACTCAATCCACCCTGTTGTAGTTGCGTTTCTATACCAATATTTATCTACCCCTGTTGTATATATTAATGCACCGGGGTATTGGCTTATGCGGGACAGGTTAGCGGAAGTAGTATCTGTAAAAGGGATAGGGGCAAAGCGTCCTTGAAGCCCTCCCCTTGATTTTACAATAGTGCTATCAGAACCTATATATTGTATTACGGGAAATTGGGAGTACCCAACTTTAGATAAAACAAAAATAGAAAGTAAAAGAAAAATCTTCTTCATTAAATTATTTTTAAACTGGTACAATACGGAATAGTTCAGTAAGTGAAGCATTAGGGTAACAGAAAAATTCACCCGTTACTTTATTCCAAGTATAGTAACTACCGCCTATATTAGTTGTATTTTGAGTTATACCTCCCCTTGTAAATTCAATATTGCACCCTATAAATGCAGTGAACGTTACTGTATTATCCCCATCCGCAATTATGCTTGATGCTGTTACCTCAAAGTCAAGTGGAAGCGGGGATTGGACATTTGAAATAATACCCGCAACTGACCCCGCCATGCCTGTTACGGCTTGTGCTTGCATCCCATACTTACCCATTAAAGCGTATAAGTAATTTGCAGTTGAAGTTAATGTTGTATCGGTTGGGTCATCATTGTAAATCCTTTCTACTGACATTCCGATATTCCTTATTTTTTCGGGGAGTTGCAAATCCACTCCCCCGCCGTAAAGTCCCTTCTTATTAATATCAATAGTAGCCAAATACTGTGCTACCGGATAGATACTCACGATTGACGCAGTAGTAGGCATTAATTAAGAGTTTATGTTGAAAAAGTATTGTGAGTTCGTCCTCATGTTTGTGGCTAAGTCGTAACACTGTTGGGCTGCGGCTGTATCGCTGTTTCTTGTGATTGCGTTGTTGCCGCTATCAATGTACCCACGAAGCGTTGACTTATTCCCCCAAAAATTGTTGTCTGAAATTAAAAGGGGATTACCCGCTACGGTTTGAGTAAGTTGGTAATCAAAATCCTCATTGTAGCAGGTAAACCCATAGTACAAAGTTTTGTCGTAAAGTACCGTGTTGCTAACATCAAGCCACTGCACCACAATTCTGACGGCAAAATCTTTGCTTAAAATGTCAGTTAATGTAAGTTCTGTCGTGGCGGGGAAGTCGCCCCACGCCTCATATTCGGTTGTTGTTCCTTCTTCTACCAAGTAATCCCCCGCAGCGGTTTGAATATACACCCTACGCTGCGTTACTGAAACGTCTGTCCCGGTGCTTGTATCTGTAAGTAAAATAGTACCGGGAACTCCGGGGGTCTGTGACGCTGAAAAGTTAGCTACGATCATCTTAATTTTTTAATTACTTGTTAGAAAAAAGTCAGGAACTACGAACGTAGCCATCCCGGTCAGGGGTTTCCCCCGTCTAACAACCAAATCAACTATTTCAACGGAGCCTTTGATAACTCCTTAATCTTCTTGTGAACTTCTTCTGCTTTCGTTCCACCTACTACTAACCATTCAGCAAATTGTTGAACGTGATTAGCGGTCAGGGACACTGGTAATGCAGTAATCAGTTGCATATTTGATGCCCACATAAATTTGTTCTCTACGGGGTCATGTGTGATAATCCTTTTGTCAAGTGCTTGCTTAACCAATGCCCTTACCTGAATCTCTTTTTTCTCAATCAGGTCGTTGAAAAATTCAGGGTCAGTTTCAGCAAGTTCCTCTACTTTGTTCCGCAGGATATTAGCAGGTTCTCCGCTATCCCACATCATTGCATCAGCGAAGTTTACTATATCAGCATCTTCCATTGATTCTGCTGCGTCAAGTGCCTTCTTACGGGCTGTGCGTTCCTTACGCTTAGTTTCCGCTTCTGCATTTTCGTCAATCCTTGTTACTACACGGTAAGCATTTTTATCTTCAAATCTTCCCCCAATCAACTTAGGGTGAAGTTCCAATGCGAAGGCTGTGTAGTAATCCTCCTGATTTTCCAAGTCCAAAATAAGAACTCCTTTTTGTGGAGCCATAACCCTAATCTTTCTGAATCTGTTAGGCTTCCCATTTTCATCTACGGCCTCAATGATTCCAATCTTTTTACTTTTCGACTTACCGGCTACTTCATAAGGGTCTGTAACGTCCCATACTGCTGGGTCTAAAGTGTAACGGTTAGGCCATACTGTGTCACCGTTATATTTTGCGGGGTCAGGGTTGGGTTTTGAAATCTCAAACTTGTACCTTACCGATTTCCCAAATCCTTTCAGCTTCGCTTCGATTTCTTCTCTTAATTTGGCTGACAGGTTGTTGTAATGTGCTACTGGTTCTAATTGCATTTTGTTGAAATTTGATTGTTAATAAAAAGAAGGGGGTGGGTTCCTACGCCCCACCACCCTTATAGAAAACTTATACCACACGGTATTTCTGGAAGTGCTTAACAGCAAGACATTCCAAACCTTGCGCTGTGTACCAGTCGGTATGCAGTTGGGTCACGCTTGAAGTAGGTACTTCTGCGAGTGCGCCTGTTCTCCATTCTTTCACGATGCCATTGGATGAACCATTAGCACCTGCGAAGGGTGAAGGAGTGTAGCGGATTTGCATACGTGGCTGACGGCCATTGTCAACTGTATCTACTTGGTCTTTCGGTACGAAGTACAGAGAACCGTTTACGTCTGCACGTAAAGTAGAGGAAAACAGTTGGGGATGGTCGAAGATGGGTACGTGTACGAAATCGAAGGTGTAGCCACGGTATTTCAGTTGCTCAACTTCAAAATCAAGTGTACGGCCATCAATGTTCAGACGGACAGAGGTAACACCGCTTGAACCGAGATTTTTCAGGAATTTGCTAAGTACCGCATAAGCACGACTTCCCATGAAAACCATTTGGTCTGTGGGGGCTTTGTTAGCGATAAAGTTGTCGCAAATGTCATCAAGTTCGGTAAAGCCAAATGTACCAAGTACGGCTGATTGGTCAGAGATACCGTAGGTAGTTACATACCAATCAAGACCACCAGTAGTCTGAATAGGCAGACCGCTTGAAGGGTCAGCCAAGAACGGGTTGGTGTCATTGAACAGGGTAGTAGACTGTGTACCTGCGAGCATCTGTACGGAAATATCGCCTTGCAGTTTGGTGTACTTTTGAACGATTTGGTAAGGCAGGATATGGTAGTCACCACCTACGTTTACTTCAATCTTAGCCACCTTCTGTACGTCAGAGATTTCGTCTACTTCACGGAAAATCTGAATGTTGTTGTAATACTTGGTCAGACCGTACCGGCGATTGGTAGGGGCATCAGATTTTTCCGCAAATGCGTTAGAACTGAAAGCCACTTTATCATTCACGGTTGCGTACAGCGGGGAAGCGTTACCACCTACTGAACGGACGGTCAGGGTTGCAGTACCGGAACCGAAAGTTACGGCCTGAATACGACCTTGCTTCGCTACGTTGTTAGCGTTGGAGGTCATAATCAAATCACCAACACGGGGGAAGGTGTCTGCTACGTTAATTGTGAACTGGATTTGTGCAAGACCTGTGGAGGTTACTGCACTGATTGTACCTACTTCATACACATCGTTGTTCACGAAGTTGTGATAGTAGAACATTGTTGCGGGCTTGTAGCGGTTCACGATTTTCATAATATCGGTGAAGGCTCTATCCCGGCTTTGGTCATAGATATTAGGGTCTATGTCCCTTTGATCTAAAAAGTCAACAGCCGATACAAACGACTTGATGACGGTTCCTTGTGTTACTGCCATTTTGAGTAAAATTGTGAGTTAAGAAAAATTTTTACTTTTCGCTTAGTCCCACAACCCTCAATATTTTATCGGTAGCCACCGTTGTTGAACGTCCCCCCTCTTGCCATTGCTTCGGCAGCGTTTTTAGGTGCTGCTTGCGTTGGTGCGGGTTGTACGCCGTCAACAGGTTTTGCATTTTCTAATGGGTCAATGACAGCTTTGCCGCCTAAAGATTTGAAGTGTTTTGCGTACTCAGTTAAAAACTTCTCCCCGTATTTTGCTACCGCAGCGACTAAAAGTTGGTGTTCAACTTTAGGGCTTCCGTCCTCATTGTAGAGGCTTGCTGCCCATTTTTCGCTATCAAAAAGCAAATCGGTAAGCCCTTGCGGGTCTACGGGGAAATTAAACTTTTCCGCCCCTTCGCCAATACTGAATTGCTTCGTGGCGAGAATATTTTTGGTCAAATCGTGCTGCGCAACGACTGACTTATACGCTTCAAACTCTTGCTTTTGCCTTTCCAACTCCAAATTGGGTTGGTCGGCTTTCGGCTCCGGTGCTTTGGGTAGTAGAAATTGTTGTTGCTTTTGGGCAAAATCCGTCCGGTACTTATCCGCTTTGGCTTCCAAAAGCAATCTGCCTTCTTCCGCTTCTGTTTCATCTTCTGATTGAAGATTGTACTTTTCGGCAACTTCTTTCCGATACAGAATATCAAGTTGCCTTTCGGATGCGTTGGGATATTCCTGCCTAAGTTGATGTCGCATCACTTCTTCGGCTGGCATCTTTGTGTAATCCGTGGACATTTCCCTGACATACGCCTGTATATCACCACCTGTTTTCCAAGTGTTCAGGAAAGCGACCATTTTGGGGTCAAGTTCCTTAAACTCTTTAAGAAAACCCACCAAGTTGTCATCAAACCCAAGTTCCTTTAAAATTACTTCGGGTTGATTGTTTCTAAGAACTTCTTGCAGACTTATCGGCTTTACTGGTTCCTGTGCCTGTACTTCTACGGGTTTTACAGGTTCCACAACCGTTTCAGTTTGCGAAGGAGTTTCAGGACTTGCCGTTTCAGCAGCAGGAAGGTCAGTCGTTGTCGCAACGGGAGTACCATCTGTCTGTGACGTTTCCGCCTTATTCTCCGGTATTTCAACAGGTGTTGCCACCATATTGTCTGTTTCATTTATAACCCCGGATTTTGCCATTAAAGCGGCTATGTTGTTACCGCCTGTTTCTGCACCCGCAAGGTCATAGAATTTTCTTACCATGTTGATTGATTGTTACCGCAAATATACGGCTTTTTTTAATTACCAAATCTATTTTTTAAAGTCAAGTTATTGTTACTTACAGAAATACGCACTTTGTCCAGTCCCATTACTTTTTGGCCGGGGCTTGTGGCTTTTGGTTAGCGATTTCCTGTTTTTGTTGGCTGTGAACCCCTTGAATTTCAGCCGCAATAGCCTTCCCGTCCTGATCTATGTCAGCCGCTATGATTTTAGCTTCGGCTGTTACGTTGGCTACATCCCTCTTGGCATCGTTCAATTCAGACCCTATTTGGTACTTGACTTGCACTTCAAGTTGTTTCATTTGAAGTTGGGCTTGCAGTTCCATTTGCTTGCTTGCAAGGGTAGCCTGTAACTCCATTTGCTTCTCTTGCAGCTTGTACTGCCAATCTTGGTCAATCTCTTGGGCTTTGAGTTGTGCTGCCATTTGAGCCGCTTCGGAAGCCCCCTGATTGTTCATTTGGATTTTTTGCAGTTCGTATTCCTGCATACGTTCTTTCTCTTTTTTGACCCTGTATGACCATATAGTTTGGGCCTGCTTCGCATTATGAGTATTTACCAACATTACGGCATCACTTGTGTTCAGATAGCCATTGGCAATATCCTGCTGCATTTGCTGTAACAGCCACATTTTTTGGTCGTCTGTGGTTTTCTTTTGCAGTTCAATCCCGTAGTCCCTTAATTTTATTCCGGGGTTAAGTTGGATAGCCCTCAAAGTATTCGTATTGAGTGCGGGGGCATACCCTGAAATCCCACCCCTTCTTAATCCTTGCTGCATCCGGCAAAGAACATCTTCGGAAAGGCAAAGGGTAAGGTATTCTTCCGCAAAGGCCATCGGGTACAAGGCATCGTTTGTGCTTTGCTGTGCCATTTCGTAGCCGGGGACAAGGGTTTTAGGGTTCGGGTTCCCGCTTGTAATATCGTTGTACCCTGTCATTTTCTCAATGGTCATTACCGTGTTCAACAAGTCCTGATAGAACATTGCTAACTCACTTGCTGCCGTATTTTCAATAGGGATAACGGGTTTCCAGTTTGGCCCCATCGGGTTACCGGCTGCGTCCTGACTTCTACCCACAAGCACCCCTGTTTCAAAAAACATTTGCAGGAGTTCTTTGGGTTGCATAGCTGCACCACCTTTGCTTAACGCTACATTTTCAAGTGCGTCAAGGTCAATCCACCATCCTGACGGTACTGCCCTGTTCTTAAAGTTCTGTATCTTATATATGGTCAGTTGGTAGTCATCAAGGTACGGTACAAGTCTTTCCATGAACCCTTGCGCCTTCATTTGGTAGAAGTTGTAAGCACAAAAATTGTAGGACAGTTTTGTTTTGGCTTTCTTAGCGGGTTCGTTAGCCCTCTTTTGGTCATAAGCCATACCCCAATCATAAGCCTTGTCAGTACCTACAATCCACTTGCATTTGTAAACGTACTGAATAGTTTTCCTTTTATAGCGGGGGTTTGTTTTCTCCCCACGGCCTGACCTTTCTTTTCTTATTACGGGGTTCCCGTTGGCATCGTTACGGTATGAGTAAGTTTCTTCGTTGTAGGTGTAGAACTCAATATCAAGCACCTGACATTTGAATTTATCGTATGGCTTGAACCAACCGCTGTTCTTTCCTACTGTGGCGGGGTTGCCAAACTTACCTGCAAGGGAGAAAGCAAATTCCTGCAAATCATCTTCGCTAAACATTCTGTTCCCTTCCGCATCAGTAATAGTAGCAAGTTCAATAAGGGGTACGTCAATAACCTCCCCTGCGTGTACCATATCCTTAAAGGTGTAATCCTTGCAGAACGATACAACAACTCTTTCAGGGTTTACCCTACGGAACTTTGCTTTGTTATCATCACCCAACCAATCCTTGCAACCGGCTACCCCGAAGTCAAACAAATCTTCATATATAGCCCTGCGGAATGACTTGTAATCGTTTTCATAAAGACCAAGTTCAATAGCCAATTCAGCATCCTTGCTACGGTTGAATTGCTCCCCAAGTTCCACACGCATCTGCATTTCTTCCAAGTCCATAGGTTCCCCGGACTGTAATTGGATAAGCGGGTGGGATGCAAGTTCAGGGTTTTGCTTAATCATCATTTCCCTAACCATAAGCCTTGCTTTCATGTCAGAATAGTATTCTGTTTCTTCTGTTTTAGCAAGCATATCAATAGGGGTAGCTACTACGCTGTAATCTTCTTTCATCAACCGGGAGATAGCCTTGTCCCTGTACCCTGAAACAACGGCACGTACTGACCAATCAATAGACATCCATGTGTTGTTTGTTTGTTGGTCAACGCCCAACATTTTCTTGTAGATGGATATAGGCTGCTTCCCAAGTGCATACATTCTGTACTTTTCGTAGTCCCCACCATTAGATGCAAATACACCTTTGGGATAGGAATACTGAAAATCGTAGTACGCTGCTTTTGCATACTGCATACAAAAATCCTTACCTTTTTCGTCTGCGGGTATTCCGTTGTCCGGGTACGGGTACTGACTTCCTTGACCTAAACTTTCGTATCTCATGTTATATTAAATTGCTTTGTTTAAAGGCATTACTGATTCTATGTCTTGCATTTGTTGATTTGGCCTTGCGTACCTCTTACCTCTTACCGCTATCAGCGTAAACCCAAATGCCATCGGTTCGTCAAACTTCTGTGTATCTTCCACCTTAAACCCTAACCACCCCGCTTCTTTTCTTATAAGGGTCTTGAAGTACACCTTCTTTACGTGTTCGTTGTGGTATGATTCTGTGTAGTTACAAATCATTTGAACCACCTTGCCTGAACCGTCCGTTGCTATTCCGGGTTCTACCTCTCCGGGCAACCACATTAAGAACCCATCACAATCCCAATCCTGAAAGTCCCTTTTCCAATGGTTTACGTTACGTTCAAAAAGCACCTGACATCCGCAAAGCCATGCCATTTTTAAAATATCCGTGTTTGATTCACGTGTACTTTCCGGCCTTGACGAATAGCGCAAGACAGGCATATCATTGAATGGGTCGTTAGGGAATAAGTCGTCTTTGATTTGGTAGGCAAAGGCAGCGCAATTTGACCTACGCTTATCCTTTGTTTTATCGTACTTAAATGGGTCGCATCCAATACGGAATGAATAGTTGTTGTTTGGCAGGAACTTTACACCGTTCTTATACACCTTGTTTGGGTCACGGGGCCACCACCCTACTACTTTCTCAAATCTGCCTTTGGGGGAAGGAACCCACTTTAGTTTGTTTATCTCCCAACTCACTACTTCGTCAAATTCGTTCTTTATTGGCCTTTCAAACTCAAACCCATCTTCCCAAACCAAGTCACCTAATTCGGTCATTTGCTGCCCCCAAGAAAGCATATCAAGCTGCTCTTGCAAAGGTACAGGATTATACAAAGAATACTCACCGTCAACGCTGAACGCTTCCGGGAGGGTCATAGGGTTCTTTCTCTTTGCGGAAGCCAACTGACGTAGCTTCCCTTCATCAAGCAATGCCTTACGGGTGTTTAATAGGAATTGTTCGGCTTTAGCCACATCAGGATAACCGTACTTCCCGTCAAAAAAGTAAGCCTTGTGAGCCGGGAGAAAGAACGTATAAAGCCCTGTTTGGGTACGGTTGTTTTCGTTTCTTTTAAGCGGGTTGCTATCGTAAACAAGTTCCTGAAATTCGTGTTCGTCTGCGGTTGTTTCATCAGCCTCTACGGTTGAAGTATAGAATTGCTTACCCTTCATTCGTCCCTCATTTTCGGAACAGTACCTTACAACGTCCTGCCTTGTACGGATGCTGATTTTCTTTTCTACCTTACCTGCTTCATCAGATACATAAGTGTCAAGTTCTGTACCATCGTAATAGCTTTCTGTGGCAGGGCCATAGTTAATCCATGATTCAAGGGCATCTTCTTCTATCCTATCTTCTTCGGCTGTTGAGCCACGCCTTGACGGGTGGAAAAACCTAAGTTCTGACGGGTCATCCCCTTTCATTGTATCGTAAATAGGACGGAAGAAATCAGGTAGCTTTTGCCACGGTTGAATGATTGCTTTTTTAAACAATTCTTCCGCACCATCATCATCCTTACTTTGAATACCGCAGTGTTGGTTGGTTGGCCTACGGCTTGTTCTTTCAAAACTCCAACAACCGGCCATTGCTGATTTACCCAATCGGCGGCGGGTAAGGAAGTTTAACCCCAAACAATCGGGGTCGGTATCACAATAAGCTCTCACGTACCATACGTCCCTGTCTGTTATACGGAAGTCCATGTGCTTACCCTGAAACTTCCAATAGGTAACGTAAAGATAGTGTTGGCCTGTTATGTATATTGATTCTACCTGTTCGGTAAACGGGTTGTAATTCCAAAACCAATACCCACAAAGCCTACGCTTCCACTCCCTTGCTCTTATTTCTTCAAGTTCTTGGTCAAAGTAAAGTTGGTCAATCTTCTGTTTTCTCTTTTCCGCTTCCCTTCTAAACTTCCAATCCTTCGGTAATTGGTAACGCTTAAAGTAGTTTTCTTCCGGTATTTCATCTTTGTCGTCAATTCCGACATATTCCAGTTTACCAGTAATAGCATTTACCCCATACCCAATAGGAGGCACATGGCAATTAAAAGTATAACCGAAGGCGTTATCCTCAATTCTTATTACACTACCATTTTCTACTGGATAAAACATACTATGAACCTATTGATTGTGGTGTTATTGGTAATTGTTTCGGCTTTTCATCATCCGGGTTATACGTTACTTTTAACTGAACCTGCAAGTCATTTACTGACGTAATCATTTTGGGTATGGAATCAATTAAGTCCATAGCCCTTGCGTATTCAGAATCTTCTTTTGCGTGGGTTGTTATTTTGTTTTTCAGTTGAAATAGGTTTAAATATTCAACCCTTTGCTGCAACTGATTAACATAAACTTTATACGCATTTAGTACGGGGTTGTGTTCCCCCACACCTAATACCTTTTTGTAATGTTCTAATTCCTTTTCTAATTCAGACATATTACTGACTTTTTTCTTTTTCGTACTGAGCCTTTATAATTTCTCTAACTCTTGGTGTATTTGCGGCTTCTTTTGAAGCAAACTTTATAACACCTTCTCTTGGGTCATCGTATGCGTAAAGCCCCTTTGTATCATCGTACCAAATGTTAGTGACATCATCAGGTATTGTTTTTTGGACAAGTTTTTCAGGGTATTGCATATTTGTTTGAGGAACTGGGACTTTTGTTTGGCCGTATGCGTTCATCCTGCCGTAAGATTTATCCCCGTAGTAAACCATTGGGAAAGACATCCCCGGAGTTAATAAATCGGGTCTATCTGAACCCCACGCTTTCCCTCTATCTTGTATTTTAGCCATTAGCGCATCTAAGTTCATTCTTAAATTATCCCTATCAATCCCTGATTTTGGATTTTGAGAAGAAAATGAACCCCACAATTCATCCATTGTTTTCATTTGTGGGTTCTTATCCACAAAGTCAGACCACATAGTTACCTGTTCATGCGAAAGAGGTGTCATGGTTTTTGGTTTAGGGTCGTCACCGCCCCCGGCATAACCTTCGGTAGTTTGTTTAGAACCTATTCCACCACTTAACCCAAGACGGTTTTTAAGGATTTCGTATCTGTTCATTTTAGCATTTGTTTTAATTGTTTTGATTCTGCATCAAGTTTCTTTTTTTCATTTCTCAACTGCCTGTAACTTGAATTAAAGAAGTCTTTATTGTTTCTTATCATTTCCTTTTCCGCTTCGTCAATTCCTACACTTTTTGCAATCTTATTAAGTTTCTCTTTTTGAGCATCATCTAAAGATGAATAATTGGGGTCTTTTTTTGCCGTCTCTTTATACTCTTTGATATTTTTATCTATGAGTTTTTGGTAGCTATTTTTTAAATTGTCAGGCAATTCTACATAAACACCTTTGTAGTATATTTTAGGTACTACCTTAATTGTATTTTCAAAATCACGTTCATCTGACACTCCAACACCTATAAACGAAGGAATACCTTCTAATAAAATGCCAACCATCCCGTCTTTTTGCGCTGCATTAGCAACCGCATTAACTGACATTGGCATTATAAGATTAGCTAACTCACCTTCCGGGGTTATTGGTTTGCCGCTAAAATCTTTACCGACAAGAACGTTGGTTGCAACTCCGGCAGCGGGGGTTAACCTACTCCTGAAAAAGCTGCCAATTACTTTTGCTCTTGTAACTTTTTGTTCTTCCCCGTTTATATGCCTTTTGCCTCTTATTGACTGAAATATAGTTTTTACATACGGGGTAAAACCACCCCAAGCATTGTATCTCCTATTGCCAATCCTAATAGTACCAAATGTTGGGCTATATGGGTCATCGTCAATACCCGCACCGGAAGCCCCTGCAAATAACATTAACGCAACCCCCGTCCCTATAAATTTAACCATGTCAACAAGTGCCATCTTACGCATTTCAGGAGTAAGATTAGCATAGTACCCCTTATTTCCTAATGCAAAATTCATTAAGTCACCAAGACCAAGCATATTCAGCCTTGATGCCATAAGTCTTGGCGACCATATACCGGAGGTAACGAGTTGTGACGCACGTTCTACTTGGGTATGAAGTTTACCCCTGCCTGTTTGAGTATTAAGCACTTTAGCCAACGACTTAAATTCGTCAGGGTGTGTTTCAAATGTTTTACCTTCATCAATCATTCTATTCGCTATCTTGGTAAACATATTTACACGCATAGCATTACCTAAAGAAGTAAAAGCCCTTTCAAACGGCCTTGTTGCATACTTGCCTATATTGTACTTTTTGCCACGTATTACAATATCCTTATTTAGTAAGTTATTGTCAAATATTTCCTCTTTATTCTGCTCTTTTAGGGACTGCGGGTTCGTAATATCCAACCCACTTTTCTCCATTAAATTCCATATAGGGGATTCGTGAAGTTCTGTCAAGTACCTTCTAAATCTCTTTTCAGAAACAGCGTCCAGTGAGTGTTCCCTTAATGCTTTTATAGCCGATCTTGGGTGCGCTACCATAGCAACAATGTTCTGCATCATAATAGCCGAATCATCAATACCGGATTTTACGGCTTTTGTTGTAGCGATAATAGCCCTTACTAAGTCAATTCCTTTCCTTACCTTACCCCTTTGTGCTAACTGTGCCTTATACAATGCAATATCATAATCAAGTTTAGCTTGTTCTTTTGCGTACAATGCGTCTAACGCATCTTTATACAGTTGTGGGTATTTTGCCTTTAACTCTGAATCGCTTACCCATGATTCACTTTTTTCTTGCTTTTGGAAATCCCCGGCTTTTATTTTAGCCTGTATTTTTAACGCTTCCGCTGATTTCTTATTTGCTATCGCTTTTAACTTCTTATCAAGTTCAGCCCTTGTGTCTTTCTTTTCATCATACATACCTGCAACCAAGTCAACAACGTCCTTTTCTTGAATACCATTTATTTCAGGGCTTATTATGCCATACACTTCTTTTACTACATCATCCAATTTTGAGATACCCTGCTCTACTAAACTTTTAACAAGTTTTGCTACATCAGGGGCTATTTCAAATAGTTCTTTAGCGTATGGGATAGGGGCTGCGCTAAGTTCATTTCTTGACTTCTTTAACTTAGCTTGTATGTCTGAAATTATCTGCTTTCTTTCTGACGCGTAATCCTTGTTTGTCTTTTTTGTTTTTGTAACAACTTCACCTAAAGCCTTTTTAGCCTTTAATTCAGAAAACTTAGCTTGAATGTCTGCTACCTTTTGTTCTGAATCAGCTAACTTTTTTTCATAGTCTGCTACATACTTTTCAACTTCTTTCTTTTGTGCATCGGTAAGTTCTTCAACCCCTGCGGCCTCTGCCATTGACACCATTGCGTCACCGTAATCGGCTACCGGATGCGAAGTCATCCCTATCGGAATACGCAACGCTGCCCCTGATTCACTTCTTGCTATATTACCTACTTCTTTAAGCCTTTTTACCACCTTAAATTGTTCGTCCCACTCTTTTGAGTTCTTATCTTTTATGTCACGAAGTTTCCCAACCTGATTGGCAAGGTGCTTTTGTAATATAACACGCTGTTCATCAGTAAGGTTAATTTCTTTTTTCTCAACACCGGATAATAACCTCTCTATGTTTTGAGTATACTTCCCGTTTTCAACCCAACCGTCAATTTTATTTTGAGCGTCAGTATATAACTGTATGTCGCTTTTCCTATCTCTTTCTACTACATCGTCTAACCCAAACTCATTTGCAACATTTTGAAGCCCCCTGAAACTTAATTCAGTACCCGGACGTTCAGAATATACGCTGACTTTGGGTTCATCTGTTGGTGGCGGCACATCAAGTTCAGCCAACTTCTCTTGGTACTGCTTTTCAATTTCTGTTATGGCTTGTTGCTTTTCTGTTTCTATGGCTTCTTTTTTGGCATCTATACCATCACCGATAACCTTACCTTCTTCTTTAGGTGTTGCCAATCTTTCAAAAATAGATGCAGCTAAGTCTATTTGGTCATTTCTATCAGGTATATCTTTTGCTATACGCTTAATAGCTTCTGCAAATACAACTTTTGGGTCAAGATTTAATTCTTCCGCTTTCTTTTTAGCTGCGTTCAATACCGCTAATGCACCTTCATTATTTGAATTTCTATTAAATTCAAGTAGCGGCAGCTTTAAAGCCCCACCTAAATCAGAAGCGGTTTCTGATTCTTCAACTAATCTTACCCTTGTTGCTAAATCCCTTATTTCGTAAGGGTCGTAAATTCCTTCGGGCTGATTAATCCCAAAAAACTCATTTCTCTGTTCTTCGGATAACGAATCTTCCATTTCTTTCATTACCCTATCTGCTTCTTTTATTTCAGAAGTAGATGCTGTTACGCTATTTGAAATCCTTCTTGCTTCTTTATATTTTTTAGCTCCATCTTCCCCAAAAAACTCAACCTCTTGATTATTTAAATAATCCCGCATTTTTTCAGAATACTCCGTTAGCTGTTCGCTATTCATTTCTGAAATTGGGGCTTTGGGCTTTGGGGTTTTGCTAACATACTGTTTTGTAAGTAATTCATATCCTTCCGGCAATGTAGGGTCAATAGGCTGTGATATATCTTCTGCTCCTGGTTCCCGTTTTGGGAACATTTCGGTAGCCATTTTAACCAAATCATCCCCAAAGTCAATGTTAGCCTTGCTTTGTGTTTCAGCCCCTTCAACTGTGGCTACTTCGTTCTTGGCTTGGTCAGCCACCATCTGCAAGTAAGACTTAGCCACTTCCGGGTCTTTGATAGCCTCAACAGCCATCATTTGATTCATTCCTTGCAATGTGCCGTTATCTACGGCTGCTTTTATTGCCTCCTGTTCTTTTGTAAGTGGAGTTGGGTTGGAAAGAATCTGTTCTTTTTCTGCTTCAAGTTTTTGAATAGCTTTTTCAGGCTCCTTTCTAAGAGTTGGTTCAGTAATTTGTGCTGCTTGATCTGCAACTATTTTTTGGTTTAATGATGTGATAAGGAACTTCTCTTTATCTACTTGGTTCATCCCTTCCATTGCATCAAGGTCTTGTTTTACTTTTGCAATGTATTCAAGGTTTGACATTTTTTGATCTAAGTCAGCCCCGTACTTTTCGTCCAACTGTGAATTTTCCTGAATAATCTTTGCGTACTTTTCAGGGTTAGTAGCCATTTCGTAAACTAACTTTTGCATTGTGGGGTTTTTGCTAACCTCTATAACACCACCACCTACACCCAATGGCAAGCTACCCAAAAAAGTAGTCCTCCATACGTCAAACGATTTTTTTGCAATATCGTAAGCGTCAACATCTTGCCCACCAAATACCTGATTATTTGCTATTTGAAGTATTTCGGTGAGGTATTCTTCTCTTGCTTCTTTTTCTGCTACACCAACCATGCCTTTAGCAACCTGACCGCCTTTCTCTGCTACTTTTAAAAATATATCGTTAATGCTTTGCTTTGCAACTGATTCAGTTATTTCTTTATTTGTAAATCTTGTTATGACTGACTTTACTCCCGGTGACACACCTTTCATCAGCTTCCTTGCATATTCAACATCATTAAATACATTTGACAAGGCCATTTCTATGCCTGTATTTAATGTAGCATAAGCCAACTGTTTTTCAGCACTTGCATTAGGGAGTTCAACCGCAGCACGTTCTTTATTTCTTCCAAACGATTGCATCCCGGCCATAATCATGTTAGACCCTTCCGCTGTATTTACTAAATTAGCCGCCTTTAATAAAGACCCACCAGCAATCATCGGCAACACTTGTCCGGTTACTAACCCACCTGCGGTAGTAAATTCATGTAATATACCATTTGGCTTAAACGCTATTTCGGAATACTCTCTATCAAGGCCATTGTAAAGACCTTCTGTTGATTTATAAAAATCGTTTTTAGCTTGTTGTTCTTCTGTGCTATATAAATTACGAAGCCCTGTTTCTTCTGCTATATTACCGCCGACATTATAAATAGCCATATCAGCTAATCCTTTAAGAGTGCTGCCTATCCCTTCTACGGCTTCATTTGTACTTTGAAGTGTGCCTTCAATAAATCCCGGTGTTTTCAGGCTTGAATTAACAGCCATACCAACTCCGGGTCTTTCATATAAATACTTGTATTGAACGGGTAGTTGTCCCTCTTGAATAAGTTCGTCAATTATTTCATCTGTTGTTGATTTTGAAGGCGCATTTAGCAGCCCGTTGTTATACCCTTTTTCTTCCCTTTTTTTAGAAACCATTTGTGCCATTATTTTAATGGCTGTTTCGGGGTTACTTTTGGGGAAGTCGTATATCTCTTTACGGTATTGGCTTAACAGTTCAGGGTTGCTGCTTACTTCTTCTAAAACATCGGGGTCGTTAAGGTACTCCAATACAATATCCCCACGCATCGTAGAAGGGATTTCTCTGCCGGAAGCTAATAGCTTACTTATTTGAGCAGCCCTGTCGTCATTCTTCGTTAAAGCTATTTTAATTGCCGCTTCTGAAAAGTTAGCGGAAGATTGTAGGTTTTCTTTTACATTCTTATTTCTAAGATATTGGGAAACAGCCTTGTTTACTGTTATGTTATCACCGGCAGCATTTAATATGCTTTCGTCAGTGTAGTTCTCAATCCCTTCTGCCTGTGTTAAATCAACCTCGCTTGACTTTGGTACAAGTTTGGACTTGTCAAGTCTTTTATAAGCAAACTCTTTAGCTTCTTCTACATTATTAAACCTAAAAGATTCTATTTTCGCTTTCTCTTTTACAGCTTCTTTATTCTGAATAGATTCGGCTAACTTAACAACCTTTGATGAAGTGCTTTCTGTTACGGGCTTTTGCCTTTGTTTAGCAAACTTATTTTCATTAGCCCTAACGTAGCTTTTTAAAGGGTCATTGGGGTCATACTCAACCCCCTCCATTTCGGCAAACTTTTTTTGACGGTCTATATCAGCTTGCGTCTCCGTCCCCGTTGGAACTAACCCGTTTGATGGGGCTTTGGAACTCCCAACTTGCCCACCACTTGGCGTAGCTTTGCCGCCAACCATTGATAAATCCGTACCACCTTTTTTTTTTACTACTACCGTCATATCAACTTGGTCGTTGTATTCCGGGTATTTAGCAAGTATCTTTTGAACCAATACGGTATCATCAATATCCTTGTATTGGGGATATTTGGCCTTTATTTTTGCTGCAAATTGCGGTACTGGTAATTTATCTTGGGGCATATTATAATATTCCTAATGGGTCTTTTTTAGGTTGCGGATTGCCGCTTTTCTTTATTACTTCTCTCCTTTCCTTTACACTTGGTTGCGCCGGAAGGTTTGCTGATTCATAGTCCAATTCTCCCAAATCTTCATCAACAGAAGGTGTCATTATTCTTGGATTAGTAGCCTTCATTATGTGAAGCTTACCGTCACTTGCCTCTAACACATAAATATCTTCTTGACTTATATCGTTGTCAGCGAGTAAATCCCTTGCTTGTTTAAGAACAATAGACTGCTCTGTACTTGACAACCCGTTTAAGTTTGCAACCTTATCTTTATTGGAAGATGTTTTTCTCTTTATGTTTGTGTATATATCCCTTATGTTTACACCAGAACCACTACCGCTTCCGCTAACATTTACCGTTATTCTTGGTGCGGGCTGTGCTTTTTGATCAACTGCCTCACTATATGTCCCCCTGCTCTGTGTACTTTGGTCAATTAGTTTCCATGCTAAAGCCCTACCAAAATGTTCAGCCTGTGGGCCTGATGGGTCAACTCCGAGTTTATTTGCATACTTCTTAACCTCTTGTCTTAGGTATGCTCCCGTTCCGGGGTTTCTTAATAGTGGCAACCAATCATCTTTAGTAACCATTTTAACAGGTGTCTTTGATTGCTGACCATTTGAACCTATTACCGGATTACCCTCAATATCAAATTCGGGTTCTTCTACAACCTCCCCATTATCTGTAAATACTTCATGTCTTGGCTGAAACCTTTGTTGAAAAACACCATTAACAATAACGGGTTCCATATATTCGGGGGCTGTCACACTTAACTTAACAGCCCTCATTCCTTTTTTAGCGTCTGTTAGCTTTGTTGATAAATTCCCTGTTACTGATTTAGATTTTGAAATAAAATCATCAAATCCTTCTGTATTAAATACATCCCTTGTTGATAACACTTTATCCGCATAATTTTGCGAAGGGTCAACAAGTGAAAGTTCTTTCATTTTTTTAACCCCTGTCTTAGGGTCTGTTTCCATGAAAACTTCATCATCAAATTCGTTTGAGAATTTAATCACATCTACCCCTTTCCTTTTACCAACTATGTCTAATGCTTGCTTCTTTTGTGCTTGTATTGCTTTTGCTTTTTGTGTGTACTCGTTGGCATCATTTACAAGCGGTGTAATAGCCATGAATATCTCATTGTCTGTTGCCCCTTTGGAAGATAATTCAAATGCTTGGTCAAGTGCTTTGGCTAACTTATCTGTAATAACGGGGTCAGCCATTGTCCCGGTAAATCTTTCTTTGGGGTCAAGGTAGTTGGCAAAGTATTTATCGGACGCAGCCTTTCTACCCGCAGCCGCTTGTTTCTCTTGTTCTTGGCGTAAGCGGTTTTGTTCAAGCCTTCCGCTGTAACGGTAAAGACCTGCAAAATCTTGCTCATTAGTTATAAAACGATCTACGGGTAATGCCATATTTTAACCTCCTATTGAGTTCCAATTCATTTGTGGTCTGTTATACGGATAAGGTGAGTTAACCCGGATATTAGGTGCATTGGGATTTATCCCACCTGAACCCATGTTCGGAAGACCAGACCTTTGTATTGGAGATTGTAAAACATCCATTCTACTAATATTTCCTTGACTAAGACCATTAGCTACGCTTCTGTTTGTTTGACCAAACATACCGTTAAAGCCACCACTTAGTCCGAAATCAGCTAATCCAAACCCCAAGTTTGAAATATCTCCCCATGTATTTTGACGGTTTTGTTGAATAGCCCCCTGAATATCCATTTTGTTTTGGTACTTCCGCAGTTGGTCATTGAATGTATTGCCTTCTACTCTTTGGGCTTCGTTCATTACCCCTTGTTGGGCTTGTCCCTGATTTTCAAGTCTACGGTAGTAGTCTTGGGCTTCTTGCTGTCCTAAGTTGGTAAAAGCGTCTTGGGTTTGTCCCCCAATGCCCGCAGCAACGGCTAAAGCCTGACTTGCATCGGTAGCACTACGGTTAAGCCCCGCTAACTGCCCTGCTTGTGTGGAATAGATATTCCTTTCGGCTTGCATGGCTCCCGGCGCACGAGCATTTAAAAGCGTATTGGCCAACCCTAACCTTTGATTAGCCATCTGCATAATACGTGGGTCTGCTGAATATGTTGGGTCTTGTTTGGCAAGGGCTTTCAGTTCACGGTTGGCTTTAGCCCTCCCGAACATTTTACCAATACCACCGATAAGTCCTAACCCTATCCCGGCTATTGCCCCCCACGGCGTTGCTCCACCTGCTGCCCCTAATGCGTCTGTTGCTCCCGGCATAATTTATTTATATTAAATGTCCTTTTGATAAAATATATTCCATAGTAACGTATCTTAATTGAAGGGGTTCATTTACCAATGTGAACTCAAACATAACCCTCAAAGCGTTTGTTCTTACCTTTTCAGCCGTCAGCAAGCCGTCTGTGTCATACCCTGTTGCTGTTGGGATTAGTTTATTTCGGTACAGCGTTGCGTAAAGCATCCCTTCGTAATTCGTAAAATCAAAATCCACTAAATCACTTGCTTGAATATACGGGCTTTCGCTCCTAAAATAAACTAATGACGGGACAAGATTGCCTTCAATTTTAACCGCATTGTAAACTTTGGGTATAGTCCCCTCTTTGTTAAATACGGCCATTATCTTTGGCTTGTACCGCTGAATATCGTCATAGAACTGGTTGGAATTTGGTTGGTTATGTATAAAAACCTGCCCGTATTTAAACGAATACAGATTACTTCCCAAAGTTACGAAACCTTCTGAACTAAACGAATAACTTCCTTGCCAAAAATTAGGATTTGTCCCAATCTTAAAAACAAGGACTTTTGACTGCCCATCCCAAATATCAAACGGGTATATTACGTCTGGGTAATCTGGCAGGTAGCCTTTTGGCGGGGTAGACAAGAGTTTTGGTACAGACACAAGAAGTTCATCGTGGTATGGGTCAACCGTTGTAAAGACAAACGGCCTGTTGTAGAAGTCTAAAGCCTCTATTTGGGCGGGGGTGAGGGAATTGAAAGTATCGGTAAACTGCTTCCAATACCGTGTCATTTTGTAGTTGGATATTGGGTACAGCCCGCTACTTGAATATTGAATTATCCTTGCGTTTACATCATCCCACCAATATACGTTACCCCTGTATTCTGCTACTGATTCGGGGTGGGTTGTCCCAAAAGAACCTTTTAGCACATTAACCGTCCCAATTACATTTGGGGATGAAGCAAGGAAAGCGTTGGCATCCGAGCCGACAACCTGCACTTCACCCAAATACAACGATGCGGTTTCATCCTCCCCGATAGCAAGCATGATATTTCCCTGCTGTTGAACTTTTGATGTTTGTTGGAGTTTGGAAATTGGCCCCATACTTTGCGGGAGTAACTTTTCATCAAGTGCATCAAAAGTACTTAGCCCATTAACTAAAGAACCTTCAATAAGTGTATTTGACCACTTTACAGATGAAGTTTTTTGAACTTGCCCTAATAAGGTGATAATATTGGCCTCCCCATATATATCGTACCAATTCTTCCATTTGTTATCATTTGGAGACATACACTCTGTATAATATGTAGCCGGGAAAACAGGAGTAACCCTTGAAATAAAGAATACATCCCCTTCAAGTTGGCCTGAAAGCGTTGAATATTGTCTCATATCCGTTCCCGGAGCGTACACCCTGTAACAAGCAGATGTAGTGTAAAATATTTCGTTACCCGATTGTCTGTAAGGTGTATAATACTCTACAAATAGCCCTGAAAGAACGTTAGCTGGCCCTAAGTCATACGGCCTACATATAACATAATCTGCATCTTGCGCAATAACTTCAAGGTCAAATGGTGTCGGTGATAGCCCTGATAGATAAACCCTAACTACATCACCTTCTGTATAAACAACACCCATCCCCTGAGAAGTCAAATACGCTGTACCAAAAGCAATCCCGTAAATAAGGGATGAATACGTGTTTGTGTATGTAAACGTACCGTCACTATTTTTAGTTACATACTTTAATGAGTTTGTCATCCATTGGGCGAAAAATCTTGTTCTTAAATTTTTGGTAATTAAAATATCATAGTAGTAAGCCCAATCAGGTATTTCAACAAGCGAATTTGTATTATTAAGTGTAAAGTTAATATACTCTACAAATGAGTTATCATTATAGTCCCCCCTATCGGGGATAGTAACTACAAGGCTATCATTTGTCACAACCCCGGACATTCTTTTTTCATTATCCCTAAACCTTAACCCAACTTGGTACGTGCTATAAGATTTCCATATTTCAGTACCAGTACTTACAACAGTACCGGCTGATGGTGTTGCCGTAAGTGATGTTGTTGCAGGGGTGTCATACCCTACCAAATTGTCTCCTAAAAACAATCTATTTAATCCTAATTCAAGGGTTTTTGAAAGTAGTGGGACGGAATCGTATGGTTTAACCGATTCTGCATTGCTTAATGCTGACGCATTTGCATCGTTGTAAAATCTAAACGAAAGTGATCCACCCGCATTATAAGCCTCTATTTCTGCAAGTTCAGAGGCATTACCTTTATTCCACTCCTTAACCACAAAGTAATTTGGGTCATTATCATACCTGACAAGATATTGAACAATTTGAACGTCCTGCTCTATATATTCTCCATCAAGAGCAGGGGTATTAATTTCAATATCAACCGCATTAAATGTATCGGATATTACGGCTGATGAATTTGTAATATCGAGCCGATAGTTTACCATAGTTGACGGAGGCCCAACTACTGAATATTCCCCGTCTCTGTAAGAGTACCTTATAGCAAATTGCCCTGCAAAGTATTTTAAAAAATTAGGCCGACTGACCTCTGTTACAAGGTTTGTGGCAAGAACTCTACCCGGAGGCCGTCTGATAAGTTTGATAACTGATTGAGCAAGCGGGGAAGTGTAAGGTGCTACGTCAGTATCATAGGATGGGTTATTGAGTTTTAATGCCGCCTCCACGTTTATCCTTCTTGGCTCATTCAAGTTATCAGTCCAATATAACATATCCCCAACAACTCTTGCGGAGTGGATAATGTAGTTTTTACTGAACCCTAACCCGCCTGTAACCTGTGATGCAGAAAGAACTGTGTAAACCGCACCATTATCTGCTTGATAGCAGTATATCCTATGTTCGTTTGTGTACTTATTCCATTGAAAATAAAAAAACCTGTTACGAGCCGAATCAACAGCACTGCCAATATTTACAAACGTAATTGATGGCTGCGGGTCAGTTAATGTAACCGTACCCCCAATGCTTTCAACTACACCAGTAACCCCGTTATCAGTAGTACCAACTCTTGCGTCAATAAGATTGACCCATTGGTTTTCACCAACGGCAATATCAACGTCATCTGCGTTTAATCCCCCATCCGGGGCTGCGAAATATTTTTTTTCAAACTCTTGCTTCATTATGGGGGAGTTACATAGTCCTCTCTGTAAAACAAATTATTTTGGTCAACTAAAACATAATCAATCCCATCGTATGACACCAATATAGAACCAGTTGACAAATACAAAACATAATCATCGGCAGCAAAGTTGTCACACATATCATTCACCATAGCCAACTGCCCAAATAAAATAGCAGAACCTTGCGATGAACCATCTAACGGGCTTGCTCCTTGCACAATCAATACATACGGGTATTGAAGTGTTATATCGGGGGCTGATGATGATGGTGCTGCCATTTATATATTCTTAATACTAAACCAATAATCACAAGAACCGGATGCTGCAAGATAAACCGTAAACCCTTCCGGGAGTATAATATCGGCTACTAATCCATCACAAGCATTTGCAGCAAGTGAGTAATAGCCAATGTTCCTTATATTCCCAACCCCCAACTCAACTATACTTACCGTTACGGTTATAGCCCCCGCAGTGTTATTACACACTCTATAAGATACAATCTTACTTGGGATATTGTAAGCTACCCCCGCAACGGAACCACTTGTTGTACCTTGTATTACAGGCATTAGCTTGCAAAAATAGAGTTAAGTAAAGAAACTGCATTAGCTACACTTGTAGGTGATTGGCTTGAAGCCCCAAACCTCAATTCAGTGTACGCAAATGTAAAAGGCGCACCCCCAATCTGAATAGAAAGGTTTGTAGAATCAATAGCCGTCACTGCTGCGGGCTGACTTACAAACAATCGGGGCGTTCCCCCATCCACCGATAAGCGAACCACATTTGAAATCCTTGTGAAATTATACGTTGCCATTTATTCTTAGTTTTTAATTGCTGCTGAATATGCTGTTCTTAAAGTATCTACAATATCTGTTGTGGTAAGCGGGTTAAGCCTTGCCCTCAACAATCTCTTTTCGTTATAATACGTCCTTGCTTCCGGGCTATCTTTGAAGGCTGCGTTTTGACTTGACTTCCAATCGGAATAAGCCTGAATAGCTGCGTGTGCAGCCCAATCAACCATTGTTGCGTTATCTACTGATTGACCGTTTGAAATGTACGTCAGAATAACGTTGTCAGTTGTTATAGCCCCGGTAAATTGAATTTGGTTTCGTTCCTTAATTACCTTGTAACCGTTTTGATGTGCGCCGCCGTTGCTTCCAAAATATCGGCCTGTTGGCTCACCGTAATCTGAAATATTCCAATAATAGAAATAGTTAAGATTAAGTCCATAGAACGTAAGCGCACTTTGATTTAGGTTTGCTGCATCTTGGTGTTTTTCAAATGCGCCCGTTGTTTCATTATGAACACGAAGATTATTAATTGATTGTCTTTTTGCAAGTGGTTGAACCATCCCGCCAATAGCAATGCCTACCGATACGTCATCTACAAAATCTCCCGGCAAATCAACTGCACCATATTCGTTAAGTTTCAAATTAACCGTGTTAACAATTTTCAGCGTGTCCATTGAAAGTTCACGGATAGCGGCTGACTGATGCAGTAAATATTCAAGATAATAGTGCATCGGAAGCGATTTCTCCAAAAGGCTCCTTCTCACGGTTGAATCTAAAGTAGCATACTGCATATATTATGAAGATTGCTTTTGTTGGTTAATCGGGATAGCTTTCAACTCGTCAGCGGTTGCGTCCGTTACTTTGTCTGGCGTAGGTTGTTGGCTGTAAACTTTTACAAGTTCGTTGATAATGTCCCATTCGTATTCGGGGGGCAATGGCAGCGGGTCGTATTCTCCGTACTGTGACGGGTCAAGTATTGCAAGCCTCATGGCTACTTTCTCCCCTTGAAATAATTGTGTAAGGTCTTTGGTATAAACCACTTCGTTCCCGAACACTTCAAATCCTATCTGTCCCAAAAGGTCGTTAATCATTGGTTGGGACTTCAAAAGGTTTGCTTGCCCCATTTGCAGGGGGATAAACTCTTTTGAAGGGTCACTCATTAAGAAAACAGAAAACACCCCCATGTTCCGGGGAAGATTTAGTGGCTTTGCGGGAAGGGTTGACTTGCTACGTCCCCCACCGTACTGAACCACATCAATGTTTTCGTAAAGCCCTAATACGGTTCCGTTCTGTATTGTTTCCCCAATCTTTGCATTGATGGTTAAATACTCTGTTTTGAGGAACTTATTTATGATGGCTGCTGCTGATGCTTTCAAATCCCCCCAAGAGATACTTGCCGCTGCTGCGGGGTCGCCACCTTCTATGAGGCCAAAAGCTGATTCAACAATATATCGTAGGGTTAGTATAGCCATTGTTTACACACGATTTATTCCGGTATAGTTTCTTTGTGCAGCTTCGGTTGCATAATTGGCTATGTCAGCATCATTGAGATTGATTCCTAATGTAGCTAATGCCTTTATGATAATTGGGTTGATGTGCTGCTCCCCCCATTCAAGTTGTGTTGATGTAAGCGGGTTGTAAACAACAACCCTACCCGAAATTACGCTGTACCCAAATACGGGTTTTGCGGGTCGTCTAAAGTAAGTAGCGTTTCCATTATAGGATGCTACTGGGTATAATTTGAAAGACCGCAATCCAATCTGCTGCCCAATAGGTGAGGTTACGGTAACGGGGTCACGTTGAGAATTTAAGCGGTTAGCCCTTTCATCTTCGTTGACCATTTTGATAGGTGCGTAAACCCTTCGGTTACTAATGTCATAGAAAATCTGCATATCCAAAAGGTCAAGGTAGTCCACATCGTTTATGGTAACTAACCCTGAAACAGTCCCGTTAATGTTAGCGGTTCTTAAAAATGGGGATAATGCGTCTTTGATGTATTGGGAAGTGGCGTAACGGGTTTTTAGGTCAGAATAGTATGACATTTGCCCGTGATCCAAAGCGGAAATACTTTCGTCTATGGTCAGGAAAGCACCTGTAACCTTGTTCACATAGAAATTAAGATAGTTTACAACCTCTTGTATAGTCACCGGGAGCCTATTTTGCTCCAAAATTAACTACTAATTGTCACATTGACAACTTTTTGTTCCATGCGTCCAGTCCCATCGGTGAAGAAAAAAGAAGCCCCCGTGGAAACGGAGGCCGTACTTAAACCTTATCCTATGAATGAAAATCTTTTCCAAGTTACAAACTATCCCACTTTCCCCAAAATATGTTTTTGCTGCAAGATGCCAAACTCTTTTGGTTCTTTGGTTTCCGGGTCGGGGATTTGGTAGGTGACAATGATGTTTGGGCTAAAGTAAACTTCATCCCCCGGCATACAGTCTATTCCTTTTTCACCTGATTTTGGCCGTCCTATTTGGGTAAGGATTGCTTTTGTGGTACGGATTGACTTTTTGATGTGGGCGGGCAGGAATATATTGGGTTGCTTCTCAATGTGTTCTACCATAACATACCCGTTCTGCATACGGATTTCTCCCGCCCGCACAACTGCATATATCCGGGTTATGTCGCATACCCAATACTCCTGCCCATCCCACCAAAAAGAGTTCTTGAAGATAGGGGCTGCTTCCGGGTCAGTTTGGGCCATTTCTGCGACCACGGATGAACTAAATATAGCAACGTCCCCCAAGCGTATATCCCCCGCTACAAAGCCCTTATAATCCCTTGTGGGGGCTATCTGCATTGGCAGGGCTACCACTGTCCCATAAATGTTACAATAATCTGACGGGTCTACGGAGGACTGCTGCTGAATAGCGGCAACCCTTAGTACGTCCGTCATGTTCCGTATGTACTTTGTCTTTATTTGGACTATAACGCTGTTAAGCGGGGGTCTGAACTTCATCTTGTTTTACTTTGAATTTGTCAAAAAATCGTTTCCCTTCAATCCTTTCATTAAGTACGAAGGATGCCATACCAAAAAGAACCCCTGCAATTTCTTCGTCAGCCCCGCGGTGGGTAGGGTAAAGGTTCCCTTGAATAGTCCCGGCATAGGAAACAAAGAGGTTATACCCGTGTACTGGTTGATACCAATTTGTTTCGGGCTTTACGGTTAGCTTCCCACAATAGTTAGGGAAACGCTTTTGAAGGATAAACACTTCGTTGTTCCCAAACGGGTCTTGTTCTTCGTAGGTTATGTAGTCTTTACTCATTTCGGTAGTCCCCCATAAACGTCTTTATCTTGCAAGCAACTGTTATAGTTTACCTGCATCATGTTATTTGCTGAAAACCCCGGACGTTGCAGGGCTGCAAACGGATAGCAAAACTTGTAGTCCCCTTTAAGTTCGTCCATTGCTGTGTCAATATGAGTTTCATCGGGTACGGATAAAAACCTTTCGTAGAACTTAGCACTTACGGAATAAAGATGAAACCCGCATACGTGCTTTGGTGGGTCAGTAGGGATATAAGTTGCTGCAAGATACAGGTCATACTCACTTGGGTCAGGACGGTTCATAAGAAAGTATTGCCACCCGTCAGGTGCAGGAAAACAAACATCATCTTCTGCTATCAAGACTTCCGGCAATCCTTTCTCCATAGCATCCCTAACAATCATCTTGTGGGATAAATTTATGCTTTTTACTACATTGGGTTCGATTATGCAGGGCCACAATTCAAATTCTGTAATACCCTGTCTTTCCAATTCATCCATAAGCGGGTGATATTTCTCAACCCTTCGTGCGTCCAAAATGATATTCAACTTCATTTACCTGTACCATTAATTTCCCAAAAAACGCTTTGCCACGGTCTGCCTTCGTGGTTAACGTGTCCCGGCTGAACAAACTTATTTATTTTATACTTTGACATTAGTTCTTCTGCGGGCGGGGAAATCCAAACGTAATCCTGCATCCAATTATCTGCTATCAATAACCCGCCGCTTTCTTTAAAATGGTCTAATGCCCATTGTAAAATTTCATAACGCCAGATTCCGTCCACTGAAATTATATCATACTTTTTATCCGTTGGTATAAGGTCAAAATATTCCTGCTTTCTTTCCTGAACTCCGTCAGGCAATTCCGCTGCAAACACACGCCCGTTATCAAGTCCGTATTCGGAGCAATCTTTTTTTATCTGTTCTGCCCATTCCAAACTTGCCTCTATCGTGTCAACCCACTTACACCTTTCCCGCAACCATGCAGTACCTCTCCCTCCCCCCGTTTCAAGCATCGTAGCATCACTCCAATCCCACTTCTCAATCAATTCAAGTAACGGGTGTGTCCACCAACACATAACCATACCGTTTTTAGGCGAGCGAATTTGCCATTCCACCAAGTCAGATGTATTCATAAAAGTTTTTTATACTCATTAGCAAATGAATCAACCCAATTAAAATCATCTTCCGGGAATTTAGTAAGAAACAGGTCAATTACTTTATCAAGGTTTGCTTGTTCTGTAAGTGGTCTTGGAAGATGTGCGTCAATAATATTATACGGGTCAAAATACCATCCGTCACGGTCAGCCCTGTTTTGGGCAAATTGGGTTATGCCATTTGAACGGGGATGCTCAATAACTTCCACCCCGCTTTCTTTAATTTTTTTCTTTGCGTACCATTGGTCAAAACACCATTGTTCACCCCTTATATCTAACCCTTGTATTGGGTTAATCAGTTCTTCAAGATGCTCCTGATAGGTTTTATCTATCCCAAATATATCTCTCCATGTATGCGTTGGCATTGCAATAAAACACATAGGGTACTGGTCGGTATCGGTTAAGTCGCTACCCACCACATGAACCCGTCCGTCATTGAGTTGCTCGTAGTAATCGGTAAAAACAGCAAGGTCAGAATCCCCGGTAATCAGCACTTCGGTATCATCATTCACAACAGATGCCGCAAATAGTCTTGACACTTGGCTGAATGTTGGGATTCTCTTTTCTTCCGCATCAAACTCATAAAAGAACGCTTTACCAAAGCAATACTTCTTTGCAAGTTGTATTTTGGGGTTATCCCCGGACGGGCAAAACACAATGCTTTTTACCCCCAACTTAGCCCAACTATAAACTACAAATGGTAGCGGGAAAGCATATAAATCATTTTCGGTACAAGATAAAACTGATGTCATAATTTAAAGTCCTCCCACGAAGAAGATTATTTTTTCTTTATTGTAATTTGTTCCTTTGTATGCTAAAAAGTCAAGTGTTTCACCCGCTGTCCTTACTCCCATTTTATGAAGTACCATAGCGGCTGAACTTTGATCCTGTCTCGAAAATTTGAAAATTGGGTGTTGGCTATCCTGCGGGTCATACACACGGTTCCCGCCAAACATTCCGTCAATCATGTATTGCTTCCAATTCTCAAAAAACTCTTTCCCAAACGGATTGTCTATGTTTATCCCAATAAGCCCTGTTGCAAATTCAGGTACGTCAAGAAGTTCTTCCCTTGACACTCCCGCATAGTTACAAAGATTGTCTGTTGCTGTTTCCGCAAGGGAGTACCCGCTTTTAAAGAAGTATAAACCATGCTCATTGACGTAATCAAATAGAGGCATCGGGTTCTCAACTGCGTATAGGCTTGCGTCTGCCCAGACGACAACCTTATATCCCCGCCTAAAGGCTTCTTCAAAAGCATACACCTTAAAGTTGTACTGATGTGCGCCTTCGTGTGCGGGGCATCCTTCCGGGTAGTCTTTCCAAAAAATAGTGTCCCCTCCCCAACCAACAAAGTTGATTGATTTAGCAAGTCGGTCAACCCCTACCCCGTAGTGTCCACCAACCCCTACGCTAATTATGCAAGCGGTTTTTAAGTTAAGTCCATTAGTATTTATTAAAAAATAACGGTTTACCGTTATACGATATATCTTTAAAATATCCTTTATTTTCAATATACTGAATCAAATTACTAAAACAAATC